>Ga0194115_10003138_pt1 | contig 18792 bp, 19 predicted proteins | sample TA2MahsurfametaG_3_FD_148656 | JGI IMG/M metagenome (GOLD analysis project Ga0194115, IMG submission 148656) | Freshwater microbial communities from Lake Tanganyika, Tanzania - TA2015002 Mahale S4 surface | ecosystem: Environmental > Aquatic > Freshwater > Lake | place: Tanzania: Lake... | reverse complement strand
ATTGGTCTCCTAAAGAGTTCCTACAGTCCGACTATGATACAGACGATGGTTTTAAGCAGTATCATGAACAGCTCCCACTGGCTCGTCATACCGTTTTCCAATTGGAAGAAGCGGACAAGAAGACGTATGAGTTCAGCAAAGATGGTTTGAATCTTGCACTGTCCAAGGCCCTGGATGTGATCGGCTTTGAATGTACTAGGAAACACTCGATCGGCGGTATGGGTGAAGGAGTCGTGATGCTGTGTATGAATCCTTCCAAGGGAAGTGTCGTCATGGTGTGGGATGGTCGTAAGCATGTAGATATCAGTCTATACCTGACGGGGGATCCAAGCGATTTGGCTAATAAATTCCGGGGTTCTTTCCTTCGTGTCACGAAAGGGAATCTCAAGGTCGCACTCCGTGACGATATGCCCCGTGGAATGAATCGTGTCATTAACTTCCCAGAAGATATGAGGACACCCGAAGAACTGAAAGAATTTTATGAGGAACTCCATGAAAGGACAACTGGAATCATCAAGAAGGACGATGAAGATGACGAGGACGAAGAAGATGATGATGATGAGGAGGAGGAAGAGGAGGAGATTGTGGACAATTCCAAGTCAGAATTGTAAAGAAAAAAAGGTAACCTAAATGAATTTTCGAAAACGACGTCGTACACGCAATCACCACCACCTAAAAAGGACACCACAGACTTTAGAAGCGTCTGCATTTCTCAAAAAAGAAAGTTGTAGCATGTAAACATGTGTATTCCAACTGTTCTTTTCGTCATTCATAGTGTCAAGTTCTTTAGTTGTGGCACGCACTCTCCAACATCATTTTGCTCTCGTCTCTCTATCCTGCTCAATTTTCTTCCTCTAATCTCCGATTCTTTTCTCTCCCTCCTTTCTTTTATTCCTCTTCCATCAATTTGGCAATATCTGCCTCAATGTTACGACTTGGTAGGGTAATAGTACCAGATTTTGAGACTAGGAATTTCCCATCAAAATTCCATACCGGATCACGTCGTTGGGTTGCCTTTAAAAAGAATTTCCATACCTCCGATGCACCTGGACCTGTCACCTTCCCTAATTTCACGAGGATACCAGGAAATTGTTTGGAATCTGCAAATGCCTTAATTTCTTCATCCGTCTGGAATTCTTGTCCACCAAATTCACGACTTGGGAATCCTAAAATAATTAAATCTTCCCCATACCGTTGTCCCAATCTATGGAACATGGCATATTCCCTTGACGTTGCACCTCATTTCGATGCGACATTGACAGCATAGACGACCTTCCCATGAAAGTCCTTCATCTCTACAATACTTCCATCACCAGCTATAGCCGAAATTGAATAGAAAGGAGATACAGACATGATTAGGATAGTCAACAATATGGAGATCACAATCAACAGACGACAGAATGTTCGTAAAGTGAAGCAATGGTCACTCCAGGACGCCTGTGCTCTACCTTTGCTCCCTAGAGAATTCTCGCGAGTTCTCACAGTCAACAGCGCTTGAAGATACGCTGTCACTGTCAAAAGAGTTTCTTGGAACTATGTCAGTACCGTACTACTGTCTGAAAGGAATGCGTGTCAAAAGCTTCCACGTGTAATTGTTTACCTTTGGCTTCGACCGCAAGCTGCCACTCTCGATCTTGTGACAACCAAAGAAGCAGACCAGCATATCATGTCATACCTTGAGAACTCCTCGACAAGAACAAAAGAGACCATTATTACAAGTCGCAAAAATCTTGCCATTCCCTTGGAATCATACCACGAAACTTTGGATCATGCAAGATAACGATTCATCGGTAATGGAACCGTCTACCGAAACGTCAATACCAACAACATCGGCAGGAGTTGAAGATTCAAGATCGGTTGCTTCTTCATCGGCATCTCTTCCACTACCTTCGTCATCACCCCATCAGGACGGCGATGGCAACGGCGACGACAACGACAACGACAACGACGATAATGAAAAGGATATAGTAGAAGAAGAAGAAACAACAACAAAGATTTCTAAAAATCAACGTCGACGATTACTTCGACGTGAAAAGATGCTTCAAAGGAAGGTAGAACGGAAACAACAAAGGAAGGATCAAAGTCGTGCTATAGCATTAGCAGAAGGTCGAGATTGGGAGGAAGAACGTCGAAAGGAGGCTGAACGCGCCTCGCAGGGGGAAGGTACAAAACGACAAAATGAATTATGGCAAACAGTGAAATTACCCTTAGCAAAAGAATCCTTCCAGATTGCATTAGATTGTTCTTTTGAAAATCAAATGAATGAACGTGAAATTTCAAGTTTGGCACAACAGCTTCGTTATTGTTATGCCTATAATAAAAAGGCAACAACACCCTGTCTTGTCGGCGTAACGAGTCTTATAGAAGGTTCGGATACATTAACAAGATTACAAAAGGAAATGGGTTTCAATGAATGGGGAAATCGTCTCTTTACATGTACATCCCAATCCTTGGAGGAATATTATGTTGACAATCTATCCAAGATTGTATATTTGACAAGTGATTCTGAAACAATTCTCAATACATTAGATGATGATAAAATATATGTCATTGGTGGTATCGTCGATCGGAATCGACTTAAGCGGGTAGCAATGAATCGTGCGGAAGCTCTAGGTGTATCGACTGCGAAATTACCATTGGATGATCATTTAGCACAAATGGCATCGACACCTGTTTTGGCATGTAATCATGTCTTTAATATCCTTATCAAGACACGTGAATATAAGAATGATTGGTCCAAGGCATTGGAAGAGATCCTCCCCACACGGAAGGAACCCATCTTTAAGAAACGGAAAAATCCTTCCGATGAGGATGGTGTCGTCGTTGATGGTCCCGAAGGTGACCCACCAAAGGAAGACGATGAAAGTCAACAACCGTGATATCCTCGTCTTTTCCCATTTTCGACGTGAAACAAGATAAAGACAGAAACATAACGTGAAGGTCATGACAAAAAATGATCGAGAAAAAGCTTTGTTTCGATCGATCTATCTTTCCTTGTGGATCCCATCGCCGGTTTTTGCGCCAGCTATTTTTGGATGCCTTACGGTCGGATGGCACACACAAGTTGGGGAGGTATCTCTTTTCTTTCGGGTCACGGCGAGTTCATGGTCGTTTGACTGGGTATCCCCACGTCTTGTCACTCCTCATCGTCCTCTTCCGATGACGATGAGGATGCATCGCTCACATGACTCGCTCGCTTTAGGACTATCCGATTACCAGATAATTCAGGGAATTCATCAACATCGTTGTCATCGTCGTCTTCTTCGTCGTTGGCCTTCCGATCAAGTGACTGCTTGACATCGTTTGAATTTTGAGAGGATCGTTCCTTCTTCTTGTTGTTTGATGTTTTCGTTTGTGTTTTTTCCTTAGATTCACCATCTCGAGCTTCATGGACCAAAGCCAATAAATTTGGATCGACCCATGCATTATTGTTTTGCAATAGTTGAACTAAATCGGCTGCCATTGCCTTTAGATTCCGTGTAAAGAAACTGTAGACTGTCGGTTTTGGTGGGGCAGTAGTACCCGGAGTACTTCCCCCCCTAGTATAGGACCGTCCTGCACGGCCACATCGATGAACATATTGTTGAAGATTACCAGGAAAGTCATATTGGATAATAAATTGTACAGAGGGGATATCAATCCCCCGTGCTGCCAAGTCTGTCGCTAATAGGATTGGTTTCTTACCACATGCAAATTGTGCTAAATTCGTACTTCGTTGTTGTGTCGATTCTAATTGGGAATGCATCTCGACGAAGGAATATCCCTCCTTGTCTAATAATTTGGAGATATGTTTCAATTTATCAATCTTTGAAACAAAAATAATCCCCAAGGGTCGACTGCGTTGTTGTTGTTGTTCATGATGATTCGCAAATTGGTCATATACCAATTTCAATGTATGAAGTAATTTCCTTGGTTTCTTGTGTTCCGAACATACATGAAGGACTTGTTGTAGGTGTGATGGAATCTTCGCATACGTACCCGAGTTATCTCTGTTGGAAGATTTTGGTACCGACGTATCTTCTACGATTTCATTATTTCCAATATTGCTGGCCTTCCCAGCAGCAGGATCGTCCTCGTCGGTAGGTTTGATGTCGTTGGTATCAGTGGTCAATGTTCCTGATACAGATTGTTGGATACGATCGACTTGAATCAAAACATGGGATGATTTTCCTATCCAAGAATGAAATTTGGTACGTGCCTTTTCAGAATAGGTTGCCGTCACAAGGATTAGACGTGTCATTCCTCGATTATCACATGTCGCCATTTGTAAGATTTCATCCACTTGTAATCCTAAATCACCCTCTTTGGATAATTGATCTGCCTCATCTAATACAATATAGGAAAAAATGGGTAAAAGAGATGATGTTTTGTACATTTCCAATAATCGACCTGGTGTCGCAATAATAATAGATCTTCCTGATGTCGCAGCAGTTTCTAATTCATCTCTTTGTCGTTCGCGACTTGTACCACCATAAATAGATACGATGACGATGGTATCGGCTGCCTCCCGAGACGAAGACGACGAAGATGAAGCCAATGAACAACACTGTTTCTGATAGGCCTTGACTACTTTTGAAAAGACTTTCGTCACCTGTTGGACAAGTTCCCGGGTAGGGACTAAGACTAAGGTTGCACCAGCGCCTGTTGTTGTTGATGTTGTTGCTGAAGAAAGAAGAGTCGGTATGGCGTACGCCAATGTTTTTCCACTTCCCGTCGATGCGACACCGATGGTAGGGTATTGAGTGTGTAGTAATATTGACCACATATACTGTTGGATCGGTGAAGGATTCCAGGATGGATTCCCATTTCCCAAGTATTTCCATACCTTTCTTAACATGTGTTCTGTATCAGAAGGTTGATCGGTGTCGGATCCATACGAGTGCTTTGTTGTTATCGTTTCCTTCTTCTCTTGATTTTCGTCAGTCGTAGAATCAAACTTCAACGCAGGTGGTAGTTCATTATCAATACTATCATGTGATGCAACGGAAGAAGAATGAACGAGAGACACTTCAACGTGATTCACCAGTATTTTCGGTGGGTGTTGGTCTTGTTGTTGTTGTCGTCGTCGTGCCTTTTTTGGGTGTGGTTCTTGGTCGTGGTCACCTGTATCTTCTACAGGAACTTCAGAGTCTTGTTGTTGTTGTTGCCTAGAACGTTTCCGTCCTCGTCCTCCCCGCTTCGCCATGATGATCGGATTTTTTCTTCTTTCTACAAATCGAATGGAGGGAAAGGAACCCCCCCCCAAAAAAGATCCTCTTTACAGGTTCTTGCTTTATTGTGATGATACAAACAAACGAGGTTGTCTTGGATAAAGAATTCTCGTGTTCCATTGAATGGACGTCTGTTCACCTATACAAGGCTTCTTCGGTCACTCGAGTCCAATGGGTAATGAGCGTAGACCACGGTATGTAACTAGGTACGGTATCTATGAACTAGAGTTCTTCTATTCCAAAATGACATGACAGTGGTACACCTTAATCGCCGTATGATATGCAGCCAGAATTACTCCTTCAATATAACTCGAATGGAAGACCTGCAAAGGGGTTATCGATTTCAAAATGACACAAGTCATCCCATCACTTCGATTTTCGGGGAGGAAGAAAGTGACAGAGGAGAGTGACATCGAGGACGACGGAGGTCACAACTTTCCTCGAAACCACTTTCTCTCAGTTCGGGGGCTGAGTGAAGAACTTGTTGTGGAATATGAACTTCATGTAAAGTATAGTATATGAAAGAAAAGAAAAGAAAAGAAAAGAAGAGTGAATGAATGAAGATTCTATTTGGATGGGAGAGAGTAAGGGGAAATTCGGACGATGACATCCATCTCCAACGTCCCCCATGGGGCATCGACCAACAAGGTTGTTAGTAGCACTCCACTGCCACTGCCTGACACCAGCACCAACAGCAGTAACAACAACAACAGTAGTAGTAGTCGGAGTCCCCGGAGGAAACAATTTGCTATCTGGACTACTGTTAGTTTATTAATCCTGGTTGGTTTCATTCTCCATCAGGATTCCATCTTGATTCAACTACCTGGTGATGAAATCAAATATCACTACAACAACAAGGGAACGCTAAGACTTGAATCGACGGAACGACCAAATAAGACGACGACAAATCGAGTTTCTTTTGTCGATCAAGTCGATGACTATTTCAATAGTCTATCGGAACCGTCTTCGGAAACACGATGGATTAAGGAATATATCCTTTGACATCATACGATACGATTACAATTCCCTGATACACAACTACTAACGGTAGATGATGATCCCAACGCACCCCGTCAATTGATTGGATGGTACCAACCAAGACAAAAGGGTGGATTAACCGATCGAAGTAAATGTTTGGGAAATCTACTTCAACAGGCATATCAAACGAAACGGATTTTATCCTTTTATTATTAAAATGGTTTCAAGCTCCATATGATTTGGGAGTCTTTTTAGAACCAAGATTCATCAATTTTACATTACCCCATCATCCTACAACAATGAAACTACAATTTTTGCCAATACGTATGGGAATAGTAATGACGAACGATCAGAAGAAAAGGACAATCCACAACGTATCGTCGTGGCTTCTCTCAAACCAACATGTGAATTCGAATATCTATCCCCCTTTCATGTCATTTGGCATGTCCTATTCCGACCATCACTACCCGTCCGTAACGCGATTGTCCATACAATGACATCCCTCCAATTAACTCCTGGAAAATTTGATGCGGTTCATTGTCGTGTCACCCATCCAGCCTTTACAGGGATGGATCATTCTGGATTCAATTTGAATGCTATTAATATCAAAGAAAAATTCAAATTCAATGACAACGATAACAATGAAAAACTTGCCATTGAGGCGGCGATTCATGGTATTCAATGTGTTGATTGGATACATACCACGACGATTCCAACATATGAACAGTCGAATGAGACAAAAAGTATATACTTCTTTTCCGATTCGACTGATCTTGGTCGTACCATGGTTCAAGATCATACCAAGGGACTGTCGAATCTGGAAAGTCATGATCTAGTCTCGAATGTCACAAAGTTACAATCCGAATTTCATATCGTTGGTCGTCCGGATATATCTGTTGTTCATTTATTGAATAACGATAAGAAGACTCCATCCGATGCATTCTTTTCAACCTTTGTCGACTTATACATAGCAGCCTATGCTCGATGCTTGAGTTTGGGCGTGGGGAACTATGCCTACCTATCAGCCAAGATCAAACAGAATCATAATGATGATGATGATCCTACTATATGCTGGGTCCGACATCAACTTGTACCACAGAGGGTTGCAAAGAACTGGGGGATGTTACAGTCCACTACTGAAATTCCAACCTGTTCAATCTAAAAAATTAAACGTAGGCGGGGAGGGGCGGGAGGACCCAAGTTATTTCCGGCGTCAAACGATTTTTTGTGACTCAAAGCGGAGAATACCTTTTGACATGACGTGATTTAGCCAACTCTCGTTTGATTCATTCATTCACTGAATCGTCATCCATTTTATACGATGTCTCTTCGGCAGGAGAAGGTCACGTTTGGTATGGTTTTGAAATTCAAAATTTGTTCACTGGTTCGTACGTAAACCTTGCTGAGACCGGTTTTTGTGGACTCATTCCTTGGCCCCCTACGGCTACACATCTGTACCCAAACAAAATAGGAATCCCCGGTGACGGTACTGTTGTAACTGGACCGAATGGAAGTATTCGATCGCGGTTTTATAGAGACGCTCCACCACCTCCAGCACCAGCACCGGCGTTATTCCGAAAAACAAGTCCCATGACGTTATTCAGAGATCGTGTCGACTTTCTCTCATGATGTACGAATAAACCGTCATGCCGGAAATTCGTTTGTCGGAGGACTTCCTCCATTTCAGGATCTTCCAAAATACGATGACCAAATTCGACAGCGTCATCACTATCGTAGACGCCGGAATGACCTTCATGATGTATACTTTGGTCAGACAAGACACTGATTTCACCCGAGTCTGCCTTCTCGACTAAAGTACCGTAGGTTGTTGCTGGATTCTGACCGATACCCGAATCTTCCGATACATTTGGATCAGTAGGATGAATGTGTGATGTGGATACGTTGGAACTTCCTCTATGTTGTACAGGGGACGATGGAGGGGTGGTAATCTGAATGAAAGGAGGTTTCATTGAAGATAATTTTTCAGTAGGCTTTGCCTGTGATGGCCGTCTATCGCTGTGATGAAACACCTTCAATGCAGTACGACGGCCTGTAGGAAAACTATGTGAATTGGGAAATATCGTTTGTCTTGTCTTCACCAGTGTCGTCCATAGTAATACTTCAAATTCTTCCTTCACATCAATCCCATCCAATGCCAGATACCCCACAAAGGGATCTTCTAGGACCTGTAAACTTTCAAAGAGAGCTGTCAGACCAATCGCGGTGATTAATCCGAAGGATAATCCTATACCAAGGGATTGTACATCGATCGCCACTTGAGCGAATTTCGGTGCATAAAAGGGAGGTAAAAGGAGTGTAAAGATCCGAGCAAAGGATCGCAACGCTTGAGGAGTACGATACATCTTATACATCCGCAATCGTTCAATGTTTGTTTGAAGATACCGTTCATATTGACGGATTCTAGAAACTTCCCCTGCGGGTAGGCCGACACGTTTGATCCGTTCGGAATAGACTGTGAGTCTTGTCATCCTTTGAGTGAGCATACTTTCCAGGAGGGCATAGGCGACTTCAATCGTCCTTGCCGCCTCTCGTCTCCCCCCTTTTGTCATCCGATGACGACTTCGAGACGTCGTTGGTAAGGTAAGGAAACGAGATAATTCATCCCCAATACCGACCAATTGTGCCAAGACTGCATCACAATGTTCCAAAAAGTCAAAATCCTTACAACCAGCTCGTCCACCCCCTTCGGGCCAGTCCCACAAAGCATGAGCAAGATAAATATGATGTGCCGAACTTCTCATTTCTGAAATCATTACTAAAGATTCTTCCCGTCGAGTAAAGGCCATACTGATAGCGGTTGCAATCTACATGACAGAAAGAATGGTACATGAGACATGATACTGCGATATGCTTGGTAGGAGAAGGAATACTCACTGGACTTGTGACGGCGAAGATCAAGACGACGAAATCCATTCCACTACCAGACCAAAGTCGTGAGGATATTCCCTCAGGATTTTCATAGAGATGATCTTCCAATCCATAACTGTACCAATAAATGATCATTCCAGCAGTTAGCATACAGGTTACTATCGTTTCGGCTGTAATGAGGTAGAAAATCATCACCTTAAAGGCTGCAAGATTTCCCAAAAAGAGGATAGAAAGTGGGTTGGTAATTTCACCCCCCCGAGCCAATCGTTCCTTATCTTCAATGGATTTCGTCATCGTGGGGGTCGTAGGACCTCCTGCCAGGGTATCCATACTAGAATGTTGTGTGTGAAGGAATTCTTGTCGTCGATATTGGACAGAACGTTTCGTCGCAGCATCTTTCAGTCCTACTACCTTATCACGATGCTGGAAGGGGCTTCTTGGAAGGTAATGAGGATGATTCTTGGTTTTGGATGGTAACGATGAAGTAAATGTCGATGCAAATGTCGTCGTCTTGTTTGGCCGAGGATGTCGTCGTTCCGATTCAACATGAATATACTCCTCTTCTACCATTGACGGTACATACATAGATTCAATTTCTAAATGAGGTGGATGGTCGATATTGGGCTGAACATTGACTCTATCAGTTCTTTCAACGTCATCGTCGTTACCGAGATAGGGGAGGGTCAACGAAGTTTTTGATATTTCACCTATTGTTGGTGCTGTTGTCGTTGGTGGTGGTGGTACGCCCTGCTCCTGAGGTGAGTCCATACCACAATAATTGTTCCTTTGGAGCCTGATCAGAAATCAAGTTGTTCCTTTCGCAGTACGATGTCCTCTTGCAGAAGAAGACAGTAAGGTTGTTCCCCATGGCCGAGGTTGAGCGTCCCCCCCCGGGGTCGCTCACCTTGGAATAGGAAGAACCATCGTCATTTTCGTAAAATGTTGACACCACGATTCTCATCCGAACTGACAGACATCACGTCGTCTACAAATTGACGGTGCATCTCACTTCACTATCTTCGGCTCCTGCATCGGAAAATTCAGGGGGTCTGATTGGCTGTTCCGGTCCGTACCATACCTGCCGCCGACCCCATCGACTACGGGTGCGCTACGTTGCCGTCCGTAGACGATGGAACCGTAGGGGGGCTGCGTCGCAATCCTTTCTTTGACAGGGACATCATCACACACTTGTTATGTCACCACCAAGTGAGTATGGACGACAAGAATAGTAATTCAACATCCTTCATCTTAACCCGAATCACACAATCTTGTCAAGTACCTCGCAAGGCGGGTGCCGTGCATCGACCAGATCCGGAAGCTTGAAGTCTGTGGTGGACATTCGACGTCGTTTGTTACAGTTAGAACCGACGATTGACAAAGAAGGGTAGTCCGAAGTTTTACCCTTTCATGTAGAAACTCGAGGCTTGGAGACTTGAACAGTCTGCTGGGGTATCGTCATTCCTTTACGACAGTGACTGGAATCTGGCAAGTCGATCTTCAAGCGAGGAGGAAGTGGGAGGAAGTCTCCCGATCACGTCTCTCTATTGTCATGTGAAATCAATCCCCGACTGACGCCGCTTGTTCAATGCTCGTCCATTTGTTGACCGGTACAGACTAAAACTGGAATTGACAGTGATTCCGAAGAGGCTTATTTTTAGGTCTTTTTTCGAATATCAAGGAGGAGATTCAATGGGAACGTAACCGACCAGCAGCTTTTCTTTTCGATACCGTTGTCGGTCACCCCCCCACCTGAAGGTCGCAAAGCAGAGTGGGCATCCTTCGTTGAAAGAACAGGACGAGGCTTCAGGAACATCATGGTACGCTTTGGATCAGATCAGATTAGATCCTTTGTGGTGGGCAGGCTAGGACTTATGCCACATACTGATGGAGATATTGATGTAAAGACGGTGAAATTGCTTTCGGGGAAAGAAACCTGCGCACGAAATCCAAGCAACGATCGAGAGAAACCCCAATGATGCGCGACTAGGAGCTTTTTCAAAATCTCCCATGATGGCATCAGGTTGAACGAATCCCAGATGTACAATCCGGAGGAAATACCTCGGCCCTTGCCAATGAACGACTGTAGGTGTAGCTAGTACTATAAACATCGCCTAACCACATTACAATGTGGGTCATTCTCTGTCGCTACTGGACGGCGTTTCTCTAGTACGGTAGTCCTAATTCGCTGGTAGTCCAGAACAGAGGGTGGTGACCTTTGCTGTAGTCAGATCAGCACTGGCAATCCGTACTACTACTAGTCACCGAATGTTTTTCGAGAGCCAAGTTGAAGGAAATTTCTGGAAGTCGGGAAGGTGGCAAATCATTGTGGATATCCTTCAGAGGGAGGTACAGTCTGTATAAAGAGCCATGGTGGAAACAGGTGATCGGTTTGGGTTGGCACCATAGATCGTAAAGTCACGGTAGTCAACTGTCGACTTCGACAAAATCAGAAAACAACGTTGCATGGACACGTTAGACTTCTGACTCTGATGTAGTATCTATTTAACATAGGTACGGAATACGTGGTCACAGTCACTGTCGAGTCCGTAGTCCGTATGATATGCTGTATCGACCCGAAAAAAGTCAAGTGTATGACATGTGATGAAAAACGACCACATCCGACAACAATGAAGGCCCCACTTGTCGTACACAAGCTTTGATCGATTTGTCTTCCACAGCTGCATATTATTGTGCCTTCATCACAATCTTCCCAACTTGGCTAAAACTCAGCTGATGAAATTTCAAAACACAAGAGTTGATGAAAGTTCTTTGTAAATGAAATCGGAATTATACCAGCTGCTGGTGGTTATCCTATAGAAGGGGGAAAAAGTCATGACTCTACCAGCATTGCCACCACCCACCAAAAAGATCCATCGGAATCATCTTACTATTTTGACGACGTTGATGGTCTTTGTTTGCCTAACTCTATATGAAATTTCTATCTCGGTAGAAATCCGCGGTGAGGCAAACAGTTACAATGGAGTAGCGGATATGCCATCTTGGACTAGAACACTGGACTACATGGCATTGGCAATGGAATCGACTGAAAGTGAGGAGACATTCGATACCTCGGGACCATTTCCAACAATATCAACATCAACGGTGATACCTCCCTTACAAACTTCATTTACAAATCAACTCGACACATATTTCAACAGTCTCTCGGAACCGTCCACTCAGACACAATGGATTAGAGAGTATGTCATATGGCACAATGACATCCGACGTCAATTTCCAGATACTCAGCTCTTTGATCATCCTGAGGGACCCCGTCTAATGATTGCATGGTATCATCCTGGTCATCGAAGTGGATTGACTGATCGAAGCAAGTGTTTGGGTGATCTTCTTCAACAGGCATATGAGGCAAAACGTATTCTGTTATTGAAATGGTTTCAAGCACCCTTCGATTTGGAAACATTTTTGGAACCTCAATTCTTGAATTTTACCCTCCCCCATCATCCCACCACGAAGAATACTACCATTTTGACTGAAACCTATGAAAGAAGTACCAGAAAGCGACAAAAGAGGAATCAACGTATCGTCCAGGCGCGTCTCAAACAAGATTGTGATTTTGACTTTTTGTCACCGTTCCATGTCATTTGGCATGTACTCTTTCGACCGTCACCGTCTGTCCGAAAGACGATTCATGATACCATGACTTCACTCAAACTGAGTCCGGGGAAATATGATGCTGTTCATTGTCGTGTTACCCATCCGGCGTTTTGGGGGAACACTCGATATGGTTCCGAACGTCAAGCTATTGATTCACAAGGTGCATTCGAATTCAAAGACGACAATAAGAAGACAGCCGTCGAGGTGATGATTCATGGCGTTCAATGTGCTAGCAGGATTCGGAATACAACGTTCCCGATGATAGACGACAAATCGAACGAAAAAGAAAGCGTATACTTGTTTTCGGACTCTCATGACCTAATTCGCTTCATGGTTCAAAATGCGAAGAATGCATCGAATCAGGAGAGTGATGATGACCTAGTCGCGAAGGTTACAACGCTACAATCCAAACTTCGAATCGTCGGTCGTTCCGACGCATCAGTTGTTCATTTACTGAATAGCAACGAAGAGACGCCGTTCGATGCCTTTGTTTCGACCTTTGTTGATATCTATATTGCTTCATACGCTCGATGTTTAAGCTTAGGGGTAGGGAACTATGCCTTCCTATCGGCCAAGATAAAGTCGGGTGATGTATGCTGGGTCCGACATCAAGTCGTTTCAGACAGTGTTTCGAAGAAATGGGGGATGGTGCAGTCCACTTCCGAAATTCCAACATGCGCAGTCTGAAGCTGGAAGTGAACCACCCCATGTCGTCCAAGATTCGATTCGATACAAAGTGGTATCGGACACTAGGGAACAACCCTCCCAGGTTTGTACTCATGGCTTCATGTCGATGAGCGAACTTTCATTTTTGATCCGGGTCGGACGACACTTCTTTTGGATCGGAATCGAAGAGATGAGTTGCGCCAGTTTGTCTATCCTTTTGTTCAGTTGTCATCACCGGCTCTTCACGTTGCCGAGGCTTCCTCTATTGGTCGTGGTACCGACGTTCGTCAGAAGCATCTGGTGCGCTAGAGAGTTGTGGCGCGGGGGACTGTCGTTATGGAGTCAAAGTCCGAGTGGGCCGCTTGTCTTACTGTTAATTGGACAATTTGTCATACACATTGGGTTGGAGATTTCAAGGCGATGAAGCTTGGATAGGAGATGGATGTTCTTTCTACAGGTTCGGACAGTTTGAACGAAAGGAATGGTACGATTCAGATTCGGAACCAACGAGATGTCAGATGTCATTCGTTTCGTCATTGTCCTCACGGCAATGTCACAGTCTACCAAGATCTGTATCTTGGCCGGCGCCGGCCAGACGGGATCGTCGAAGGAATTTTCACGATATCTCGTGTCGCCACACTTTGTCGTCGTTTTTGAGGAAAGGCAATCACCTTCACAGGAAATGGACATCATCTCCGTTTTGTGAATCATGTTTCTCGCGTTTTCACGGATGGATATCGTAGCCAAGTGTACGATGAATAGCCGTTGATACCACGCCACTTTGGAATACTACATAAAGATAGTTAGTGCAGCATTGGAATTCTCGAGTGTCCGCATTAGAAATAGACTCTTTCGGTACCAGTACACTAGAGAATCCTGACATCGCGACCGCCGTTGAGAGACCAGGAGCTTTCACACACACCATGTGCCATTCGAAGACTTGAATGAAAAAAGTGGCCTATAGAAGTGATTTGTATTATGAAGCCGCTGCAAAAATTTATGGTTTTGCAAACGGCTGTTGAATTGACGCCGAGAAAAGCGATTATAAAAAGACTTCAAGTCAAGCCTTCGCATCATATCATCCCAATCTCATTAAGTTCAATCTGGCAAGTTCCCAAATTGCTCTTACTAGAAGAAAATAAAAAGAGATCCCGCATTTTTAGAACCATGACGTCTTTTGTCCTTGAGCGCCTTGTCCATGACGAGTACTCATACGACGTTTGATTTGAGCCGAACGGACTGCCGCCTTCGCACCTGGTGTCATACCAGCAAAGGGATCTGCCTGCTTTGCCTCTAGTTTCGCCTTTACACTTTCAAATTTCTTGCACTCCTCTGGGATTTCTGCATCCTTATCTACAAGAGCCATGCAAGATTTTTCATTCGGTCCTACATGGCAATATTCAAATGAGAACAGCGCAGGACAAATCATTTTTTCCCAAGGCAAGAATTTCCCCCAAGAAATGAAACGTAATGCAGACAATAATGTGAAAGACTAAGCAATAACATCCATATTCATCAACAACGATAGAGCCATACATACCTGACTTGAAGAAACCCATGATGGTATAATTGTAGGTATCTTGTTTTATTGGTCGTCTCGGAAAAGTGACATGTGTGTTGACGCCAATTTCTCAAGGGAGAAAAGAGTAGGTATCCAATCGGAAAAACGACTGCAACCGAACCTTGTTCTTCGCCTTTCTGCCATTTGAAATTCCTGTTCGGTAACGAGAATGCATGCGGAGATGGAACCTGACTTTATTTAAATTTTACTCTTGAGAATGGTGGATCCCCTACCTTCGCCATCTGCTTTTTTTTGGCCGGAAGAAGAAGTCGAAAAAGATCCAGCCGACCCATTTGACCAATCCTGTGGATTCTCGTTGGACGGAATTCCGAGATCTCGGTTTCTGGGGTGCATACGTACTACAGCGGAAACGTAGATGCATCATGACGACAATAGGTCCATTTTCGAATATGTGATAACGGAATTCTCGAAGATATGATTACAGGATTATCGTACATGTGATTTGGATGCATTAGGTTGAATCTTTATTCCTACAAGTCTGTCGGTAGTCAAACAGAACTCACTCGTCTGCATAGTGCCCGCAGGAGTTTGCCGCACGGTAGGCCCCGATCAAGGTGCATCCAATTGCGAAGTCTACGGACCATTGGTCTAGTACAACCCTCGCGATTCCAACCTTTTAGAGTTTCGATACGTGACTGTCAACTTCAATGACTGCTGCAGCCCCCATCCCGGTACCAATGCACATGGAAATAATACCAAATCGTTTTCGTGTTCGATGCATTTCCGACAGTAGAGTAGCCACCTGTCTGGCACCTGTACAACCTAGCGGATGACCAAGGGCGATGGCACCTCCATTGGGGTTGACCTTTTCGGGTGGAATCTTGAGTTGATCACGACACCAGGTGGCCTGTGATGCAAATGCTTCATTCAATTCAAAGATATCAATATCTGAAATCTGAAGTTGACATTGTTCCAAGACGGCGGGGATAGCCACAGCAGGTCCAATACCCATAACTTTCGGTGGAACACCCTTCACTGCATATCCTCTCCAGATCCCTAAAATGGGTAATTTACGACGTTCCGCATCGGCACGGGTCATTAGTAAGACTGCAGCGGCACCATCCGTTGTTTGGGAGGAATTCCCTGCCGTCGTTACGCCATCTTCCTTAAAGACAGGTTTCAATTTCGAAAGAATCTTAAGATTCGTTTGTGGGCGTACACCATCATCTTTCGTAATCCAGATCCCCCCATATTGAACGGGGACGATCTCAGTCGTAAATTTCCCAGCCGCTTGAGCACGGGCCGCCTTTTGATGGGATTCCATCGCAAATTCATCCAATACATTTCGTTTTAGATTGTAGGCCTCTACGACGTTTTCACTTGTAATTCCCATGGGTAGTAAACAATCCATCGCTGTCGTATTCGACTTCATCACATCCCAATCGACGTCCGGAGCCTTAATCTTGGTCCTGTTTTTTTTTAAAGCAATCACGTCCAAAAAGGGGTTAAGAGTTTCTGTACGGGGTTTGAAAATACATGCCAACTAGTCCGGAGGACTACTACTATCACTCACATGGGATAGTATGACATACTTTCTACTCCACCTCCGATACCAACCTTAATCTGTCCTGCCTGAATCGCGCTTGCAATATGTGCCACCGCTTGTAATCCTGAACTACATTGTCGATTAATCATTTGGAATCCCGCCGTGTACGGCACACCAGCCACAACTTGTGCCATTCGCATAGCAGCATATCCAGAGGGAGGCATAAGACAATTCCCCATGCAAATATCGTCAACATCTTCACCAGCTACGCCCGTTCGTTCTAATGTCGCTCGAAACACTGTCTCCACCAAAGTGGAGGGAGGTACCTTCGCAAGGGCACCTTTCCGAGATCGACAAAGTGGAGTCCGAAGCGCCGAGACGATGACGACGTCATCGGGACGTGGAGCCTTCATCGGGGGATGAACCATTGTGTGATGACAGGTAGCTGAACAATGGAAATACTCCAAGTATTTTCAACAGGATTGAATGCCCCAACAAACTCGTTGTTACTGTTCAATGTCACACAGTCAAAAATTGATGATCCTGCGTCATATCATACTTCAAAGTCGATGCCAAATGCGACAACGAATAAGTTACGCGGAGATGCAAAGACTCATATCCCCAATCGAGAATCTGCCACGTGGAATTACGTCGGACGACGGTCATGCGGTTCGGAACGTTGGCGTGACATAAAAATTCACTCGTGATAAAGTCGTGGCAACGAATTTTCTAGAACAGAACGGCGAACTCCGAACCGCAAAATGGCGCATGCGGATCATTGTTCGGCAGATGACTTCAGTCTATTGAATACAACAGGAATGAGGAATTAATATAAAAACAATTTGTGTTGAACGAACGTGTAAAAATCACTTTTTCGTCCAACGAACAAAATCGAAGGCCCAATTCACCCGATATTAGACCCTCCTATCTTGCCGGAAGGGTTTCTTGGTTCCTCCACAAGTGTCACACCAAACGTTTCCCAGGAACGAATGCCGAAATATTCAGAGAGATTCGATCATATTTTATTGATCGAACAGCAATATAACACCAACGTGAACAATGAGTGAGACGGCGAAAAGACTGATGCATACCGCCAAGTCAAGATTGGCTTGGATGCGAGCTCATGGCTTGATTATGCCCCCATTTTGGCTAGTCTTGGTGATCCTGTGTGTTGTCATTATAGTCTAAATTGAAGGGGTGGAAAACGTACGAACAGGGAAAGTCTGTCTCATCGCCGTCTCTCCTCTCCCCGTCTCTGAGGTAGCGGGATGACTGTCAAGGTTGCAGTGTGGTCATTCGGTAGAATCTCCAATGCCACACTTCATCAGGCGCATCTCTGGTCGTCCACTGGTTGTGGTGGCCCCGGTTGCTCCTTTGCTGACTGCTAGCGACGACCGACAAATCATTAGGTTTCGACCGATGGTCATGCAAAAGCATTCCTTTCTGTGTTTTGCTACCATTTCCGTGTATGGTAACAAGGACACAAACAATCTGGAAATGACTCTTTTGGGCTTTTTGTGATTTTGGGGGACGAATCTTTCGTTCTCAAGACTCTCGAAGATAGCAAACTATGCAACAGCCTTGAGATAAAGGTCACAGAAGGTTCGAACAAAAGCAGCATTCTCTGCCGTTCTTCCCTACCACAGCCGTGCATGGCAGTTGGACTTTTTTGTACTCCTTTAGGAGATGAAGAGAAGTTATGCCTCATGGCCTAGCTATGTTCTAAGGTTAGATGTTAACTTAGCATTGAACTCATTCCATCGACTGTATCGGTAATGGTTTGGATAGTATTCGCCATGAAAGAACGAGGTAAGGTAGTTCGAAAACGAAGTCACCTACTATCGCGATAGATAGATATGGTGGCGCGTGAAGGGGGTAGTCATCGAAGAAGCAGCCTTCCATGACGTCAGTGCCGTACTTTCGCAAGAGAGGGCACGTATATCGTAGTGAGAGAGACCACTTAACACAAGATCGCTCCAAGAAACCTTTTGCCTCATAGTGTCCGATGTCCCACTCTTCTAGTTGCCAACCCGTTTGGAAACGAGTGAGCAAGGGGGAATCGATCATGACCCTTCATCCTAGGGCTCGAAAAAGCATATACACAAAAACCAGAGTAGACGCTGTGATTGTGTAGATTTTGCATCTTTACAGGCCCGAAGTCTTAATGACAAACTAGAGATAGAAAAAATGTGTCCGTTATACATTCCTGGTTTCTTCGCTTACCGGGTACTACTATAAAGGACAGGTAACTGATGCACATGATTTACCCCCGTGTTGTGCGACAGGGGGGCGAAAAATATCGATCGTATCACACATTTATCCTTTGTGAATACATGTATAGAACAGGTGGGAGAGTCGGACAGGAGTGG
>Ga0194115_10003135_pt1 | contig 18797 bp, 20 predicted proteins | sample TA2MahsurfametaG_3_FD_148656 | JGI IMG/M metagenome (GOLD analysis project Ga0194115, IMG submission 148656) | Freshwater microbial communities from Lake Tanganyika, Tanzania - TA2015002 Mahale S4 surface | ecosystem: Environmental > Aquatic > Freshwater > Lake | place: Tanzania: Lake... | reverse complement strand
CCGCCGATTGGCAAAGGATGGGCGCGAGCCTACCGGGGCAACCAGTTACTGGTCATGGGTCCGTGACGAACAGGGCGACATCATCGATGGGCTTGCGGTGCATAAAACTAACGGAACCCTATATCTGGTATGCGATCCCACTACCGTCCAGCGGACCGTGCGATATCTGGTCGATGGGCGCGAGGCGACGGCGGATGAATTGAAAACCATTCATAACTACCGAAAGGACAAGTCTGGGGGCGAGCCTGACATCCTACTTTTCAAGCTTGACACCATCGCAAACCTAGAGTGACCCACCCACGCCCCGCCCACACGGCGGGGTTTTTCGTGCCCTGATTCGATATTGACAATGCCCCCAATTTTGGAAATAATGCCCGACATTTCCTAAATATGGGTACGGGGGGGTCTAAAAATCATTCTGCCCTTCTTTTATTAATATACTTCTTATTAATATCCCTCTATAATTATTCTGCCCTAATATATCAAACCTTTTGTTTTTTAACATACCAATTAAAAGAATTCATTATTCTACCCTTCTTTTATTAATATAACCCTATTAAAGAATCTATTATTCTATCTCCTTAACTTTACTAAATACTTACTATTCTCTCTCTGTCTATATATTAATATCTAATACTATCCCCCCCATATTTCTAAAAAATAAGACCAAAAGGAAGAACTGGAGAATCTGCAAGGTCAAAAAATCCCCGGAGTCCTCCCCGGAAAAAGGGCTTTTTCGATATAACTTGTGTAGATATATTTAATGTTAATCAAATGTTCTACCTGTGGAAATGAAAAAGAAGATATAGAATTTACTAGAAAAAAAAACAGATGTAGATCTTGTTGCTATACAATAGAATACGAAAAAAAGAAAGAAAAAATGGCGGACCCAATAACTGGCGAAGCTTTCTATTTAAAAAGAGTCATCCTCCGCGAAGCAAAAAGACGTTCAAGAGAAAAGAATTTAGAGTTTAACCTTACTCTAGAGTATTTAATAAATATTAAAAATGATACCTGCCCCATTTTGGGCCACAAAATACTGTACAGATCAGGAGTAGACAAGAATAGATCAGCATCTTTGGACAGAATAAATCCAAATAAAGGTTATGTAATAGGAAATGTTAAGATTGTTTCTTTTGAAGGAAATACTTTAAAGAATAGAAATGACATTAACTCTACCTACAATGTAATGAAATACCAGATAAGTTCTACTCCCCCGGAGGAAAGACCGCCAGAAATGAAAGGAAAATTAACGGATCTTGCTGAAAACTTTTATTAATTCAGTTTCAAATAATTTATCTTCAGTATAATCGATATTAATTTGTTTTGTATTTTTAGTGCCTTTTATTATAATGGTTATATATGGTAAATCATATTTCGCGCAAGTCATCGAAGCGAGCGACACTAAACAAGAGTCACAAATCTTCATTTGTTTGCCATCTTCTGCAAGCATATTAAAATAAACTAATTTGTGTAAAGTATAGAATAATAAATAATCTTGTTTATCATATGACAGTTTACAACCCTCACAACAAATTCTCTTTCTACAGGTCCTAGGATTTACAACCGTGACCCGAAATTTATTCTTCATTATATATAGTACATCTAATTAACAATAGAAGATCAAATAAATGTCCAAAAAAGATAACTCCCCTCATGTCTCTCAAAGAGAAAAACTAAAAGATGAATTTGATATTCGCAAACTAAAATGGACCCCAAAGCAAGAACAAATTATTGAAACTTCTTTAGATAAGAATACCAATATTGTTATTCTAGATGGGCTTCCCGGTACAGCTAAGACTCTATTGAGTGTTTATTGCTCTCTAGAACTGATAAAGACAAAAAAAGTATCTGACCTCGTTTATATTCGCTCTTTAATTCAAAGCACAGACGGCCAAACAGGTTATCTAACTGGTGACTTGGACGAAAAGACCTTCTTTTACAATATTCCTCTATTTGATAAGTTAGAAGAATTGATTAGCAAATCTAGTATTGATCTATTAAATAAGCAAGAAAGGATTAAAACCTATCCTGTCTCATTGCTTCGCGGTTATACATTTAACGTTAACTCTGTGATCCTAGATGAGGGTCAAAACATGATGTTTGATTCTCTTGTGACCGCAGCCACCCGAATGGGCAAGTTTAGCAAACTATTTATTTGCGGCGATACGATTATGCAAAATGACTTGGGTAAGAAATCTGGGTTTAAAGAATTTTGCGATATTTTTCAAGATGAAGACAGTCGAAACAATGGCATTCATTACTTCAAATTGGGGCAAGAAGATATTATGAGAAGCGGAATTACTCGCTTTATTGTTGATAAGATTACTAAATATAAGTCAATTATTCAGTAAACTTGTCTTTCATTCTTTGATTAATTAATCTTGATAAAGTATTCGCGCATTTAGTTATTTTTGTTTCTGATTGGCCCCAGAAGAATGCGTGTAATACTTCATGTATTAGAATGTTGACAGTCTTTTGCTTTGTTAGTGTAGGGTCGATTTGTATTTGAGGTTTCTTTGTTTCTGGCGAATCACATAGACCATAATAGTCTTTTGGAGGTTTAGTCCAACTGATATTATATTCTATCCCTTTATTATTTTTGAATGAGTACTTCATTCTATTATAATTACACTTACTTTTTAACTTTATAGACCTATAATAAATTAATAAATCATGCAAAAAATTTACTGCTCTCAATGTGGAAGTCCTAATTTATACGCTCAAGTAAAACCAAGGTTTTGTTCTGCTTGTGGTACGGCGTTCTATGGCGTTGCCGTAGAAAACAAAGATGACAAGAAGTTAAAGCAAAATAAACTTCGCGCACAAGAAGAGTATGACGAACAGGGTGATGATGAAAGTGATGATGAGCAAGAAGCTCATGGTATTCCTGAATTAAAAGGAGGTTTACAAGTTGATATAGAGTACGATTTACCAAAGAAAGAAGTCCTTTCTAAGATTGCCGCTTCTGTCCCTGATAGTCTCTCTCGTTCTATTGATAGGCAACAAACAACTATTTCTCAAAAGGAAATACTAAAAATTTTTAAAAAAGAAGCTGGTACATTAAGAAATAAATAAAATGGCTCTCAAAGTTCAAAAACAATCTTTTGAAAAGAATATTAACGTCATAGACGAAGAAATTCGTAAGCGAAAAAATAAGTGGAATCTTTCTGCTCTTTCTTGGATTGATTTTGAAGACGTTGAGCAGATATTGAGAATTCATATCTATAAAAAATGGACTTTGTATGACCCAAAAAAACCTCTTGCCCCTTGGTTAAACATTATCATATCAAATCAAATCAAGAACATCATAAGAAACAATTATGGCAACTATGCTAGACCTTGTTTAAAGTGCGCGGCGGCAGAATGGAATGACTCTTGTTCTATATATGGAGAGCAGTGTAAGAAATGTCCTCTCTATGCTCATTGGGAAAGTAATAAGAAAGATGCCTTCAATACAAAGGTGACTCTTCCTCTTGAGAATCACATTAAAGAAGTGTATGACATGACCAACGAAGGGTTTGATCTATTGAAAAGTACTCAGAGTTTAAGTTCTGCATTGAGAAAAGTATTGAAACCTGCTGAGTGGATTGTTTATGAGATGCTTTGTTTGCAAAATCAAACAGAAGAAAATGTGGCTAAACTATTAGGATTCAAAACTACAGAAAAGAATCGTTCCCCCGGATACAAGCAGATAAAGAATCTCAAGCGTTCGATTATAGTAAAAGCAAAACGGTGCATAATTAATGGAGAAGTAGAAATTTATGGCTGAAAATGAACCCCAAGAACTTAACGATCAACAAAAACTATCAATTTTAAATGAGTGGAACAATCGCCCTACTAATCCCCCTTCTTTGCTTGAACTTGTTAGGCTTACTTTTCCTAATGTTGATGGGGCAGACGGTAGAAGTTGGCACGGTAAGAAAGTTAAAGAGTTCTTAGCATCAAGACAGCTGAGAGCGAGAGCTTCTTACGAGTATCAACCTAAAGATAAGATAGAATTAAGTCAAGACCAAAAAGAATTTACTGCTAATAATGTAAATTCAATGGGTACACTTGAGATCACAAGGACTTTATTTAACAATCAAAACCTTACTAGCCTTAGTCAAGAAACCCGCACGGTCATTGAATATATTAAAACCCTTGACCCTAAGATAGTTAACGGTTCACCACTAGCTAGGAACCAAGAGAGCCTAGCTGATTCTGATTACCAGCCTCCCAAGACCCCAGACAGGATGCTTTTCAGGATTAATCGTTATGTTCATGAGGGTATTGATAAAGATAAAATAACTTCACGACAGAAGTCTGCAATAAATGCAATTATTGGTTACATGCACACTTACCGTTTCTTGCATCAAATAAATAGTTACTCTTCTAATATCGATAGAGAGTTATTTGAGAGTTCTTTTGTGCGTTACACTTATGACAAGCCAGACCTTACTCAAGAAGAAGTAGATCAATATATTGTTTTAGCAACAGAGGTTGTTATTTCTGCTAATATTCAAGAGACCATCCAGACATTACAGAATCAAATTGATGCTGAAGTTGATGGTGGTGGTAAAATTCCAATGGCTCTTGTAGAAGCTATTAGCGGAGCAAGAGATGAATACAATCAATCTACCATTCGGCAACAGAAACTCTTAAATGACTTAAAGGTTAAAAGAAGCGACCGACTTAGTAAACAAATCAAAGAGAATGCAAGTATACTAAATCTTGTTCAGATGTGGAAAGAAGAAGAGTCTCGCATCCAATTGATTAAACTAGCAGAGAGGAGAAAAGCAATGGTCAAGAATGAGATAGATCGTCTCTCTACAATGGACGAAATCAAATGTCGCATACTAGGAATTTCAGAAGACGAGGTGTTAAATGGCTGAAACATGTAAAATATGTCAGAAAAATTATGACACAGATGCGGATTTTAATCGCCATCTCAAAACTCATAAATTAAGAGTAATAGAATACTATCAACAACAATTACCCCGCTACGACCTCTTCGATAACTCTATTATTAATTATAAAAACAAAGAACAATATTTTAGCACTGACTTTAATAATAAAAACAATCTAAAAAATTGGCTCAAAACTCAATCTCTAGAAAATCGAAAAGTATATTGTAGAGATCTCCTTCTTAAGAGAAAAGACAGAAAGGGTTTGCAATATACGCCATCTCAAGTTGAGCTTCGTAGCGTATTAAGCCCAAGCGTTATTTACTTGCAAGAAATTTTTGGTGACTATTATCAAGAAACAGCAAAGCTTGGTTTTAAAAATAAGCATGTATATCCAAAAAATTTAGATAATTTAAAAAAATTACAAACTGAAGGCTCTACTATTTATATTGATACCCGAGAACAGAAACCATTTATCTTTAATATGGCTTCTGAAGTTCGCACTCTTAAGTTTGGTGATTATGGATTTAGTCACCCTAGTTATGATGGTAAACTTTATTTCGAAAGAAAATCTATTTCTGATTTTATTGGTACATTGAGCGCAGGTTACGAAAGGTTTTGCCGAGAAATAGAGAAGGCTAGTGATGTAAATGCCAACATGGTTATTATTATAGAAGAAAGCTTGAGTAATTCACTGTCATTTAACTACCTCCCTCATGTATACAAGAAAGCTACAAAAGTAAATCCTGAATTTATATTCCATAATGTTAGAGAATTGATACAGAAATATCCTCATGTGCAATTCTTGTTTGCCAAGGGCCGCAAAGAATCTGTTAGGATAATTGAAAAGATGTTTTCTACTGATGAAAACTTTTTTAAATATGACTTGCAACTTTGCTATGACCTAAAGATGCTATAATATGTGGTATACCCCAGAAAAATACAATAGAATAATTCCAAATTTAAATGATGAATATTCTAGACTAAAAGATACCCTTGAAGACAAAGAGGCTAAAATAACTTTAGCTAAATTCTTGCGTTCAAATATAGGTGTCACTACAGAGTTAATCTCTGGTATAAAATTATGGCCCTATCAAGAGGTTGTAATTAAAGGAATGCTGAACCGGAACTTTTGCATGAACGTGTGGGGTCGCGGTGCTTCTAAATCTTTCTCTGCTGCGGTGTTTTGTTTCCTACAGTGTATATTTGAACCCAAAAGTAAAATCCTAATTGCTGGTCCAACATTCAGAACAGCAAGAAGCATCTTTAATTCAATAGAAAAGATTACTGAATCTAAAGGCGCAGACCTTTTGATGCAAGCGTTTGGCGCAAAGTCAAAACGCAATGACGAATATGACTGGTCTATTAATGAAGGTTCAATAAAAGCAATTCCTTTAAGCGGTGAAAAGATTCGTGGTTTTCGTGCTAATGCTCTTGTTCTTGATGAGTTCCTATTATTGCCAGAAGATATTATTAAAAACGTATTGATGCCATTCTTGATTGTTCCTCAAGACATCAAAGAACGTATTGGTATTCGTGAAAAAGAAGATGAATTAATCCGACAAGGAGCTATGACAGAAGCAGATCGAATGGAGTTTAAAAATACTTCCAAAATGATTGCCCTGTCGTCCGCCTCTTACACTTTCGAAAATCTTTATAAGACTTACAAAGAATGGTGTGATAATATCTATTCAAAAGAATCAACTAATGCAACTTATTTCGTATCCCAATTGAGTTACGAAGCTTTACCTCCCGAAATGATTGATTCTTCCATCACAGAAGAAGCACAAAATGGTGGGGCTTCTCACGCTTCATTTTTAAGAGAGTATTGCGCTCAATTTACAGATGGCAGCGACTCTTATTTCAGCATGAAGAAGATGGAGGAATGCACTTTAAAATTTGAAGAGCGTCCTCACTCACAAATTAAAGGAGATAGTAGCAAAGAATACATATTAGCAATGGACCCCAACATGAGTGACAGTCCAAATGCTGACTATTTTGCAATGGCTATCATAGAAATAGACCGAGAAAACAAAAACGATGTTCTCGTTCATTGTTATGCTGGTCTTGGCAATTTAAGCGCCCATATTAAATACTTTCATTACTTAATGACGAGTTTTAATATTGTTTATATCATTTGCGATAATGCTGGCGCAGACATTTTTTTTAATACTTACAATGAATCTCAATTTGTAGAATCAGAATCTCAAAAAATTAAGTTTATTGACTTTGATTCGGATCTTGAAGGTATTGAATATACAAAGATGATTCAAAAAGCAAAGAGCCAATACAACCTAGAAAATAAACAAATAGCAGTCACTCAAGTATTCACAACTACTTTCATTAGAAGAGGTAATGAGAACCTGCAAGCAGCTATTGATTATAAGAAAATATGGTTCGCTTCAAAGGCTGTAGCTAATGAGTCATTTTTTAACGAAGAAATTAATAAGAGAATCCCAGAACAATTAATATTCGTAGATGAAAATAAAGATTGGAATAAGCTGGATCTAATAGAGCATCAAGATATGTTAGTTTACAACACTAAGAAGCAGTGTTCTCTTGTTGAGTTTACTACAAGCAGTCGTGGCTCTGTTAATTTCGATCTACCACAACACCTAAAGCGTTCCAATTCCCCTAATAGAGCAAGAAAAGATAATTATACTGCTTTAATGTTAGCGAAATGGGGCTCTAAATGCTATAATGATATTATGACTACTGAAAATAAAATAGTAGCGTCGGGATTTACACCAATTTTAATTTAAAATGTGTAATTAATTATTAGGCTTATGGCAAAGGTTAAAAAAGATCAACTACAGGAAAGTTCTTTTGCTCCTATGATTGTAGAGGGTGCAACTCCTGCTCATGGTGGCGTAGCGAGCAGGGTTACGGAGACAAGAACTCGTAGAAATGCCGCATCAACAATCGAAAGAACAGATCGTTTTCGTAATATTGATGATGGAATGGTGCCATTTAATTATGCTACTGGTTATAATTATAACAAATCTAATATTGATGTCCGAGATACAGTAATCCTTTGCCAAAAAGCTTACTATAATTTTGGTTTGTTCAGAAATACTATTGATTTGATGTCTGAACTCTCTTGCGGAAATATCCACTTAAAAGGTGGTAATAAAAGCGCGAGAGATTTCTTTCAGGCTTTATTCAATAAGATAAATATCACTGCATTGCAGGATAAGTTCTTCAGAGAGTATTATCGTTCTGGAAATGTTTTCGTTTATAGATATGACACAAACATAAAAGAAGAAGATGTGTCTAAAATCAGTCAAGTTTTCGGTTCTCAAGCTTTAGCTGCAAAAGTTTCTTTACCTGCTAGATACATTATCATCAATCCAGCAGATGTTCAAGTGAATGGTAACCTGTCATTTAACAGAGGGCAATACTATAAAATTCTAACCGATTATGAACTTGAGCAGATTAGAAATCCAAGAACAGAAGAAGACAAAGAAATTCTAGATTCTCTACAACCACTAGCTAAAGAACAAATTTTAAGGGGTAAAGCGACGGCAGTTTTATTGCATTTAGATACTAAGAAGTTTTATGCTGTATTTTACAAGAAACAAGATTACGAACCTTTTGCTGTGCCAATGGGTTTCCCTGTTTTAGAAGATATTAGTGCAAAAATAGAAATGCGCCGAATGGACATGGCTCTTACCAGAACATTACAACAAGTAATTCTTGTAGTAACAATGGGCGCAGAGCCAGATAAAGGCGGCGTTAATCAAGAAAACTTAAAGACAATGCAAAATCTTTTCGCTAATCAATCGATTGGTAGAGTTTTGATTGCTGATTATACTACAAAAGCAGAATTCGTTATCCCTCAAATCGCAGACATCCTTGACCCAAAGAAATATGAGGTGATTGATAAAGATATAAATATTGGATTAAATAATATCCTTGTTGGTAATGAAAAATTTGCTAATTCTGCTACGAAAGTCTCTCTCTTAGGACAAAAATTACTACAAGCTCGCCAAGCTTTTATCACAGACTTTTTACTTCCTGAAGTCAAAAGAATTTCTAAAGAAATTGGTTTTAAAGTATTTCCTACTCCATTCTTTGAAGACATGGACCTTAAGACAGACCAAAATCTTAATAGAATATATACTCGTCTTATTGAACTTGGCGTTCTTACTCCAGAGGAGGGTCTTAAAGCTATTGAAACTGGTGTATTGCCTACTCCAGATGAGTCAATTCAATCACAAACAAGTTTTGTTGATCTAAAAGATAAAGGATTTTACCAACCTCTTATTGGAGGTCCAAAGATAGATGCAGCAGGTAGACCATCTGGTAGCACCGGCATCAAACAAACAACCAAAAACGTAAAACCAATTGGCACTTCTTCAAAAGCTAATTACAGCGTAATGAAATTAAAAGACGCTGTAGAGGCTACAAATAAATTAGGTGCAGAAGTAGAAGTTTTTTTAAAGAGAAAGCATAAACTTAAAAAACTAAACAACAAACAAAAAGAAGTAGTTCTTGATATTACAAAAATTATTGTTGCAAATGAAGATAAGGGCAATTGGATTTCTAAAATTGATCAATACGTTCAAAGCCCTGTAGATAAAAATACTCAAAGGATTGAAGAGATTCATGAAATTGCTTGCGAACATCAAGTCGATTCTTACATGGCGAGCTTGCTTTACCATAGTAAAATCTAATGGCTACAAACAGAGTAATTTATAATAGTCAGTTACTATTCATTGGCCCCGCGCCAGCGAGTGGTTATTTTTTTTCTGATTTAAATGCTAATTTAGGTAATAATGGTATTTACAATTTAATACAGCCTCTTAAAAGAATAAATCAATTCAGTTATCAAATAAATACTCAGTCTTCTAGATTCTCAGAGATAGGAAATGCTTCTGCTATTTATGATTATACTCTAACTCCTCCTGATGTTAGTATTAGTTTTAATTATAACATAAAAGATCTTAGAAATGAAGCGAGGATGGGTTTTTATGTTAAACTTGGGCCTCCTAATTTAGATCAATTTGATGGTCAACAAGCTTATCCTAGTGGCAATTTGTTATCAGGGTTTTCGTTTGGAGATCAGAATTATGCTTTTGATAATAACCTAACTCAATCAACCAATAATACATTTAAATATCCTTTCAAATACAGAGATCAAAGGAATTTATTCCTAAGTATTACCCCAAATAACACAGATGCAATTGGAAGCAACATCTCTGGCTTTCCAGTTCTAGCTTTCGGTAATTGCTATATTACTTCTTATGGAGTCCAAGCTCAAGTAGGAGATTTTCCTAAAGCAAATGTTAATTATGTAGCTCATAATGTATCTTATAATTCATCAGGTGTTAACATTATTTCTCCTTATGTAGAGCCAAAGAGTGGCTTAGTTAATTCAAATATTAAGTTCACCATTCCAAACTATAATACTTCATTTGAAGAAACTGGAAATGCTATCTCTGTATTGCTTCACGGAGATATTATAATTGATGTATATGACGCGAACTCTAGTTCTAAAACGATATCTAATAAAATAATTCAAGACGCCGCAATACAAAGTTTTAATTTTAATCTTCCTTTAGAAAGAGAACCTTTGAAGAGTTTAGGATATGTTTATCCAGTAGATCGCCAAATAAATACCCCTATAACAGTTGAAGGCAGTTTTTCTACAATTTATAGAAATTTAAATTATTCAGGCAATCTTATTTCTGATATCCGTTCTGATTCTAAATATGACATCGTAATAAAGATGAATAACAATTCAGAAACTATCATTAGATACGATATTAGAGGGGCTAAATTTAAGGATCTTTCTTATGATTCTTCAATCGGTGCAAATGCGGTTTTAGATTTTAATTTTTACTGTGATATGGACCAAAATTCATATCCTCATGCTAATGGTCTATTCATGAGCGGATTATTAAAAGGATTAAATTACACAAACTTTAATACGAATGGGCCATTATAATTTCCTTAGTGCTTAAATTTAAGTGTATAAATAAGAAGCTATCAATTATGAATCTACAAGGTTTAGAAATAGAAATTATAGAATCAAAAAGGTCTGGACCCAAAAGTTCCGCCCAGACTCCTGCTAGACCTTCTGAACGACGCAAAGGGTCCGCCAAGAATCCTAGTGGCAGCGCAGGAACAAAGAGCGATAAAGCAATAGAATTTTCTGCAAAAGTTGTCGAAGCTTTAAAAACGAAAGTTAGAGAGCATAATAGCAAGTACTCAAAGAAAGTCAGCTTAACTCAATTAAAGAAAGTTTATCGTAGAGGTGCTGGAGCTTTTAGTTCAAGCCACAGACCCGGAAAAACAAGAGGGCAATGGGCAATGGCCCGTGTGAACACTTTTTTAAGAATGATGGCTGGTAAAACTGTTAAAGATTCTTATCGCAAAGCTGATAGCGATATAGCTAAAGCTTCAGAGATCGATGTGACTGATTACTGGGAGTCAAATGACGATGATTTCTCTCAGGCAGATAGTGATATCAATGAATTTGCTCTTGATTATGATTTTCAAGATGAAAATGACTTATATTTAGACACAGAACAAGAAAAAGCAAACTGGCTAGAATATATTTGATATGAAAACCAAAGAATTAGAAATTGATGTCTCTTATAAAATTGTTGCCGCAGACAAAGAAAAGAAAACATTAAATAAGCCTTTCAGGACTCCTGATGGGCCTAAAAAGTTTTCTGTTTACGTCAAAAATGAAAAAGGAAACGTCGTAAAGGTTAACTTTGGTGACCCTAACATGGAGATCAAGAGAGACGATCCCGCCAGAAGAAAAAGTTTTAGAGCAAGACATGGTTGTGATAAGAATCCCGGCCCTAAGTGGAAAGCTAAATTTTGGTCATGTTATCAATGGAGAGCAGGTTCTCCAGTTAAAGCTTCGGAAGAGATTTCTAGTTTAGAAACAGAAGCTGGAAAAGGTCTTTGGCACAATATTCAAAAGAAAAAAGACCGTCTTGGTAAGAACTATAAACCAGCAAAACCCGGAGATAAAGATTATCCAAAGCAAAGTGCATTAAAGAAAGCTCAAGCAAACGAAGAAGATTGGGATGGGATTACTCTTTGGAATCAAAGTGATCTCTTAAAAATTTGGCCTGATTTATCAAAGGCCGAAGAAATGATGGAGTCAGAAGAGGGCGAAATGGAAGAGTACAAGAACGAATATTTAGAAATGTCAGTTGGCTCTTTAAATTCTATTAAAACTCATGCGGAGAACATTCTTAATACTTTAAACAATGAGAAGGTTAAAGAAAATTTAACTGAGTCATTCTTACAAGGCAAGATCGCTATCACTGAAGACTACATGGTAATGATTCATAACTATGTAATGTTTGCCGAAGAGTCTGAGGCTAATTATATGAGTTCTGAACCAATGTTTACAGTTGGTCAGAAGGTTCGAAATGTAAATAAGAATTGTTATCATTATGGCAGCGAAGGAATTGTAAAAGAGATCAAAGACTTACCAAATCAAATGGGTAAAGTCATTTCATATGAAGTAACTAACGAAGGTCCAACTTATAAAAAGGGAGAAGTCCTAACCAAAACAATGGACCAACTCTCTCGCGCTCAAGTCTACGCTTTTTACGAAGAAGAGGAAGAGTACAAGTCAATGTATGAAACAGAGGGTCAAAATTTCAAAGATTTCCTTCAAAAATGCATACCCTCTCAACAGGGAACTGACAAAGAAAAATTTCAAACCTGCTTATTGCAATACAAGAAAAATAAATAATATATAAAACAATGAAATCTTTTATTCAAAATGGTATTGCGTCCGTACCAACAACTACCGTTAATTTCACATCAACAGGAGTATTAATTAATCCTCCTAATAGCGGTCTTTCAAGAATTTTTATTACTGATGTCTCTACGCAAGCTAACCTTACATTAGCAAATGCAAGTAATTTAACTAGCGGTTCTATTTTAGCTTATGTGTCTCAAGGTAATTGCAATTATTCTGCTCCATTAAGAGTCCCAGATAACTCTGGACTAGCTATTGCAACTGCAACCGTCGGTAGCATTACATATTTTCTAGAATAAAATGAAATTTGAATTCTCAACAACATTTAGCTCTTCAATACGCCCGTTAGTATCTGAGGAAAAAGATAAATATTTATCACTAGCTAGTTTAATTGATGTAGGGAATTTTATTCCTGAAGTTAATGCTGAGTCTAATATGGATCTTTTGCCAATTGCTTTTAATGCTTGTGTCGTAAATCGTGTCAATAAAAATGGAGATGTAATTGATTCTTCTATTGCTAGTGAAGTATACAAAAACTTCATTAACAAGCCTATTAATATTGAACACAATCGCGCAAGTGTTGTTGGGGTAATATTGTCAGCAGGATTTTCTGAGTTTGGAACTGATGCGCCCCTTACTGAAGAACAAGTAAAAGACAAAAAAGAACCATACAATATCACCCTTGGTGGCGTTGTTTGGAAAATCGTTAATAAAGATCTTGCTAATATAATCGAAGAGTCTAATGATCCTACTTCTAACAATTACATGAAGGTTAGTGCTTCTTGGGAATTGGGTTATAATGATTTTGAAGTAGCTGTTCTAGAAGGAAACGAAAAGAATATTGAAAATGCTACTATCATTTCAGATAAAGAGGAAATTGAGAAAATTAAAGGAAAACTAACCGGATTTGGCGGCAGCGGAAGACTAAATGAAGACCAATTAATTTACCGCAAAATTAAAGGCCGAGTTCTTCCTCTTGGTGTTGGATTAACTGTTAATCCTGCTGCTGATGTAGTTGGTGTTAGTGTTAAAAAACCTGAATCCGAAAAAATAGTAGAGCAAAAAGCAGAAGAAATTTCACAAACATTAGATTCTAATGTAATTATCGAAAGAAAGAATATGAAAATATCTGAAGTATCTCAAATTACTGATGAGTTGCTCAAAGAAGCAACCGCTTCTTCTATCAGGGATTTTATTGGAGAGCAACTAAAAGAGGCTTCCGAGAAATTCGCTGCTGAACAAAAAGCTAAAGAAGATGCAGTCAAGAACGCCGAAGAGAAATTTGCTAGTCTCTCTTCTGATTCTGAAAACTTAAAGAAAGAACTTGAGGCTCTCAAGCAATCTTTAGAAACTCTACAACAAGAAAAAGCTTCTAAGGAGAAGCAAGAACTATTCTCTTCCAGAATGGCTGGACTAGATGAAGAGTTCGATCTTGATACTGAAGATAGGGAAGTAATTGCTAACGATATCAGAGATTTGGATGAAGATTCTTTCGCCGCCTACAAGAAAAAGATGGGCGTTTTAATGAAGGAGAAGAACAAGTCTTATAAAGCCTCAAAGATGCCAAAAGAAGAGAAGAAAGAGACTATGGCTACTGAGACCCAAGAGACTGTTGCTTCTGCCGAAAATGCTACTGTCGTTGATGACGCTATTAGCAATGGAACTCAGCAAAATGACGCGATCACTGCTGGTATTGTTAATCCATCAAAAACATTAAAGCAAAAATACCAATCAGCTTTTAATGACGAAGGCTTCGTTATTACAAAATAAAATAAAATAAAATAAATAAAACAACAATAGGATAACACTATGGCATATTCATCTACTAAAAGATTAATTAAACCATTTCGCGGTTATGGCGAGCATGAAGTTATTAACATGTTTGCTTTTGATCTCGAAACTGTAAACAAGGGAACTTTCGTTAAGGTTCTCGGAAACGGTTGGAAAAATACCGATGATGTTCTAAACATTACTTCAGCTACTGCTGTTGGAGCTTCTTACTCTAACGTAGTTTCTGATCGCTATTCAACCACTGCTCGCGTTACAACCGCTAGTACTGGTGACAATGGTAAAGTCATCGGTCTTCTACTCAATGATGTCCGCGAAACAGACGAAAACGGTGAGAAACTCATATTCAATCCTCGTAAGGCTGCTGAACTCAACGCAGTCGTTTCTGGGCAAACTGTTCCTGTACTCAAGCGTGGTATTATTCTCGCCTACGCTACTGGTGCTACCGCTGGTAATAGTGCATTCATTAATACCAATGGTGAGCTTGAAACCAATGCCGCTATTTATGGCGGAAGTGGTGGTGCAAAAGTTGGAACTTATCTCGGCTCTGCTGATGATGACGGATACGCACTCCTTAACCTCGACCTATAATCCATTAAGTTAACACATCAACTAACACAATCATATGAGACTTAAATTAAAAAATACACCCGAACAAGTAGAGCTAATTAAGAAAGTTGGTTCTCGCAATGTCGTTGAATCTGCCGAGGCTATGGAAGCTTTGGCCGCTTTCGTCGGACCAGTAATTCAAAAGGTTCTCGCTCAAGCTGGTACTGCCAGCATGATTTATAGAGACATGGAGTATAACGAAGACGATAGTCCTTCTTATCCTCTTGACCTATATTACAACGAGGCTGCTGGTTTGGTTTCTATTTGGTCCCAAAGTGTTGCTGGTGGCTTGCCCTCCAACTACACCGATCAACCAGTTCAAGAGTTAAAGATCGCTACTTATCGTCTTGACTCTGCCGTTTCTTTCAACAAGAAGTACGCCCGTAAAGCTCGCCTCGACGTAGTTAGCGGAGCTTTGGATCGTATGGCTCAAGAGGTTCTTGTTAAGCAAGAGCGCAATGCTTGGGCTGTTATTCTAAAGGCCCTTGGTGCTGCTGCTACTAAGGATGGTCGTTCAGTTTCTTTCTCCGCTTCTGGTGCCCTTAAGCATCTTATTGCTCCAACTGGCGGTGCAAGAGCTTTCGATATGGGATGTTTGAATGACTTGATTCTTCGCTTTAAGAGAATTAACGTTTCATTTGCTGGCGGTACTCCTTCTGATGCTTCTGCCCGTGGATTGACCGATCTCTTTATTAGTCCTGAAATCAAGGCTAAGATTCGCTCTTTCTCATTCAATCCTCTCTTCGCAACTTCTAGTACTACTCAAACTCAATTGTCTGAAGAAGTTCGCACTGAGATCTACAGAGGCGGCGGAATGGAGAGCTTGTTCGGTATTAATATTGTCGAACTTGTTGAACTCGGTAAGAGTCAAAAGTATAACACCTTGTTTGACTCTTTCGACGTAACTACATATCCTGACATTAATGGTTCTAATGCCATTACTTTCGCCACTGCTTCTCATGACCTCTCAATTGGTCTTGACTTGAGCCGTGATGCATTTATCCGCCCAGTTGCTACAAACGCTGAGAGCGGTGGACAACTCAGCGTTCTGCCTGATGATCAATTCGTTTCTCGCGCCGAGAAGACTGGCTTCTACGGCTTCTTGGAAGAGGGTCGTATTTGTATCGACGCTCGCGCTATCGGTGGTGTAATCACCAGCTAAAAAACTATCGCAGTTTTAACCCCAGAGGTAACTCCTCTGGGGTTTTTTATTTTATATTTTTATTTATATATAGTATTATAAGGTATGGCTAAAAAAAAGAAGCAAGTATTAGAAGACATGAGTCAAACTCATGGTCAAGTTGAAGAAAAGCAATATCAAACTCTTGACCAGATTCTTGGTGATGCTGGTTCAGACAAGTACGGTACTTTTAACGAGGAAGAATATTGGAGTCAACTAAATGCTATGACTAAGAGCGATCTTCAAAGTCATGCAGTCAAAATGAATCTTCTCCCAGTTGATAACATGAAAATGCTGAGAGAAAGACTTTTGAATGAATTTCGGCGTCATAATAATTCTTATTTAAAAGTATCCGGTACAAATAGAGTTCTTGATAATAATGTTTCTGATTCAGCCAAAAGAATTTTAGCCGAAGGAAGATAATATATAATATATATGGACCAAACTAATCAACAGCCACCACAGCAGCCTCCATCCATAAGGGACTTGCCAGATCCTACGCCACAAGTTGCGCTAAATACTTTTGTAGGTCTAGCTCGCCAGAGTCGATTGAGTTATGATGAGCATGTGTACCTTGATAAGTGTACTGCGGCTCTTCAAGGAGTATTGAATAATACTCAAGCTCCTGAGATTCCTCCATTCCCAAAGATGCAGGTCTGATATTAAACTAAAATATTAAAAACACAATCTTTAGCTCTCTTTTTTGAGGGCTAAAGATTTTTTTGTGTAATTATAGGTAAGGAATAAGGTTTTCAAATGGCTCAATTTGCTATAGATGAACTTCTCACAACGGGAATTCAAATTTCCGGTTTCATATTTGATGTTAATAATACAATAGGACCATCTGGCTATGTATTAACGTCTACGCCTTCTGGCGTGATGTGGCAACTAGATTCAAGCAACACTGACCTTACTTTACTAAGTGGGCAAATTGCCGCTACTGGAGCCTTATTAAACAATAGGATTAACACTCTAAGTGGTTATTCCGACAGTACCCTAGCTGCAACTGGTTCAACTCTTGACACGAAGATTAACACCCTGAGTGGTTACTCTAACAATACTTTCGCTACGATAACAAACTTAGCTGCAACTGGTTCAACTCTTGACACGAAGATTAACACTACGAACACTAACTTAGCTGCAACTGGTTCAACTCTTGACACGAAGATTAATTCCTTAAGCGGTTATGCAGGTAGTACTTTCTTATCCGGTCAAGGAACAGCTAACTGGGTTTCTCGTTGGAATGGCACTAAAGAATTAACTACTGGAAGTATTTATGATTTAGGAACAGCAGTTGGAATTGGAACAATAACTCCTAGTTATTCTTTGCAGATTGGTCAAAACACTTCTGGAAATAATACAGACTATTCTTTAGGCATCTTAAGACATGGCACATTAACTTCTCCCGGCTCTTGGACTTCAGCCCCTGCTTTAAAGATTATTGATTTATCAGATGGAGGGCCATCTAATGTTGATATTTATGGACTCATTAATATTGAGTTACCAAGATTTCATGTATCAGATACAAATGCAGAAAAAGCTTCTCTCTTCTTTATTTCATTTGATACTGCACTAGGTCCATTCAGAATAGATGGTAAAGGTAATCATTGGATTGGTTATGATAGAGTAACGACAGGCATAAATACATCATCATTTTCGACTTTAATCTATGGAGGATTAGCCGTTGGTGATACTTATCAAACAACAGCTTTGTCTAATGGACAGGCGATTTTTAAAGGAAATGTCGGCATAGGAACCACTACTCCTTCTGGGGCATTAAATGTAATTTCTCGCGGAAACGTTGGGTTTGTCCCAACAACTACAAGTCCAATTGGTGGAAGTATTAATACAAGAGTTCATATTCAAGGTGCTGAACCGGGGTTAATGCTTTCTAGTGATATTCAGCCAGTGACTGGTATTCAAACAAACACCCAAACTTATCAATTAGGATTACAGATTGGGTATTATAATGCAAACGATGTTAGAAATCAAATATACTTTGGTAATGGTCCACTGACATTTACATATTCAGCCAATCAAGGAGTTGCTGTTGCCGAAAGAATGCGTATACAGACTGACGGTAATGTTGGAATTAGAACAGTTTCTCCATTAGCTCCATTACATGTCGGTCTTGGGGGTGATTGGCCTTCAACCACTGGAACAAGTGCGATGGTTTTTATTAAGCAAAATACGTCAAATGCTGGCTTAATAATTCAAGAACCCGGAGATGCTAGTTCTGATAGAGTTTTGCATCTTTATACTAATGGTTCTCTAGCTACAATTGAAGGTACTTATAGAGATACTGGTCCTTATCCTCACTTGGCTTTTAAAACTAGTGGAACTGAAAGGATGCGTATTGCTTCTAATGGTAATGTTGGTATTAATACGACCGCTCCTACTAATAAATTACATGTTTATAATAGTGCAGGTAGTTCTACTGCTGCATCGAATGCAATAGCTTTATTTGAACAAGATAGTAATGCAGGAATACAAGTAGCAGTTCCTGATGCAAGTGAGGCTGGTTTATTTTTCAGCAGAAATGGAGCCGCTTATTATACAGCAATTACAAGAAACGGAACAGATTTATTATTAAAAAATG
>Ga0194115_10003130_pt1 | contig 18811 bp, 11 predicted proteins | sample TA2MahsurfametaG_3_FD_148656 | JGI IMG/M metagenome (GOLD analysis project Ga0194115, IMG submission 148656) | Freshwater microbial communities from Lake Tanganyika, Tanzania - TA2015002 Mahale S4 surface | ecosystem: Environmental > Aquatic > Freshwater > Lake | place: Tanzania: Lake... | reverse complement strand
TTGGTACTATGACATTTACTGTACTTACTGTTAGATGTCTTTGTCGGCGATGTAGGAGAACATTGACGATGAGGCCATACAATCATAAATCCCTCGGGGATCATCAGGCGCAGTTGTCCTGGTACTATGACGAAGAGTTGTTATTTACTGTACTTACTGTTAGATGTCTTTGTCGGCGATGTAGGAGAACATTGACGATGAGGCCATACAATCATAAATCCCTCGGGGATCATCAGGCGCAGTTGTCTTGGTACTATGACGAAGAGTTGTCATTTACTGTACTTACTGTTAGATTGTCACGAGAAAAATCCAAACGATCATACGAGCCATGGCTAAAGTCGCAGAGCCAGTATCCCCCACGAGCATAACTCTCACAACGTCAAGGGAAGAGATGATCGATGAATCATCATCGGATATCACAGAATCCCTCGACGATGGGGGTATGGCAACCACGACTTCCTCTACGATATCCTCTCAACACCAGGAAATCTCCGTTGTACAAGACTTTCCAACGGACGGTATCTACTTTGTCGTCGATGATGCTATCAGTGCGACGTCGTTTACTGATGACCTTGACATCCATCGTGGTTCGATTCGATCAGATGTTCGACGCGACGGAACGATCGACAGCTTCTATAGAAGAGAACTCTTGACCGATGATATGGGATATATCCATGAAGTGTTGATGAAACTCCGTCGGAACGATGGTAATTGTTCTTCAGACTCCGACGATGCCAGCAACTTCGAATCGATTGTTCAGGACGCAACCTTCCCGTCCGACATTAATGATCCACCCGATGAATTTACCACGAAAAGCGAGTCTAAAGAATAACATGTCCAGACCGCCATCTACCGGCTCTTTGGTTGGTGGCGGATAGTGAGACGAGCCACATACTTTACGCAGGCACTGCCGCCATCTACATGTACATAACCAGCACTGCCGCTATCTACTCTAAACATTGCGTCACTTGCTCGAAGCCGTTTGATTCAGAATCTCTTTCGTCTTTTCGTCAGTCGCCTACTGAGCCGAGATGGGGATCATCCCGTCGAGAAAACGAAACCTGGACTGTCACGTCAAGTGATCCTGTTTTGCTTACTCAAACGAACAAAAACTGTAACTCATGAGAGACCTGTCGAACGTTCTTCCAAATCGCGATGGTCTCGACGATGTAGAATGTGAAATATCCCGCTCATTCTGTCAAACCGCATCCCCCGAGCTTGCGGATCGACTGCGACTACGAGCTTGCCTCTTCTTCTTACGGCTTTTCCTGCTACTTCGGCCGCGACTACGGCTGCGGCTACGACGTTTTCTAGCATTTTCGGGGTCCTTGCCCCCATCCCCCGTGGCGATGCCTTCATTATGAGAAGGGCTAGCAATGCCGTCGTTTCCGCCTTCCGTAGCATCATTCTTTTGCCAAGTTTCATCATATGCGGAGGTGCGATCTCGTCGATTGTAGCTTGGACTTCGGCTGCGACTACGGCTGCGTGAATGCCTAGATCCACGAGATCGCCGTTCCTTGCTCCGGCGGCGTGAGTGTCGATCATATCGATCACGAGATCGGTCCCTTGATCGATCCCGAGGCGACCGAGACCGATCACGAAGAGACCTATCCCTAGAGCGATCTCGTTCCCGTGAACTATCCCTTGAACGGCGGTCACGACGGCGATCCCGGCGATCGCGATCACGGTTCCTACTATGGCTGCGGGATCGGCTGCGATGGTAGCGATGATCCCGCGAATGATCGTGGTAGTAGTCATCATCTCTTGAGCTTCTTCGGTCGCGATCTCTATGGGGCGGTGATCGGCTCCGACTACTCCTGTTACGTCGATGATGGCCGGTACCGTAGTGGTCGTATTCCCGTCCATGATCAAACGGTGGCGCGCCGCCTTGAAAGCCAGGAATATTCGGAGCCGGGCACACACAATACTTCGGGCGGTAGCCACAAGTCGCGCAGCGCTCATTAGGTGGAGGCGGTCCTGTGTATCGATTCGGTTTGTTGTTACTGGCAGAGTTGCTCTCAGATACCTTCAAGATGCGACCATCCAGCTCCAACTTGGGACCGAAAGTCACTATCTCACGAGCAATCGGCACAGGCAACGTCACAAAGCCGAAACCCCGAGATTTTCCTGTCTCGCGTTCGGTGGGAATGTGGCATTCCAATACGTTATCTCGACCATACTCTCGCGCAAAGAAACCGAGTAAATCGTCGGCCCGAGTCTGGTACGATAGATTACCAACGTGCAACTTCAAAGCAGGAGGCCGATCGGGAACAACATTGTTACCGTTGCGTTTTCTATTTTTGCGGTTTCTTTTGGGCATCTTGCCCTCGTCTTTCTTGTGGCCGTCTTCCCGCTTGACCACTGGTTTGTTGTCCGTGGGTATCTCAGGTGGGTCGTCCACGGCATCCGGCATGATTTCGATCTCGTCGGGGATAGTTTCATCGCCGTTTCCAATTTTGAATCCCAGATCTTGAAGCTGTTGAATCACTCCGTTTTCGAATTTATCCCAGCTCGATAGGCCATCCAAGGTCGCTTGCAACGCCTGTAGTTGACCGTCATACAAAGTGAGGACGCAACTGTCCGGGCTGATAGCGTAGTAGCGTTTTTCTACCTCCATCGTAGTTGGATATGCCCGTTCCTCAAAGAAAGTCTGCCAACCGACTAGATGACTCTCACCATTCCCCTCGTCAGATTTCTTGTACTGAATACCACCTTCCGACGACTTGGTCCACAAGCGTGCCCCCCCAAAGTGACCTTTCAGGCCACTATCCAGATTCTCAAGTAACTTTCGAAGCTTCTGACTGAAGATGAATCCCAAGTAGCTCCGCAAAACATGCTGATGTCTTGGAGATATCGTGATCGATGAGGTGCCTGGATCTTCTGCATTACGCTGCGCCATATGATTTGCGAGTTCAGGCGCTGGCATCGTCCCGACAAGCGCAGTAGTCAACAGGATTGGATCATATGATCCGTCACAGTGCGCTGCGGCGGTCATCTTCTTCCCGAGTCTGAGAGATGACATAAACGAGCAATCATCATTTTGTGCAACCTCATACTCCAACAACATGAGCCTTTCGTCTGACCACCAGTTATTAACGGCATCGTGTTCTTGGCACTCATAGACCTGAAAATTAGTTGCTTCGTCTTTGATCTCAAAAAGAGGAACGTAATCTTCTGGAGGCGAGACGTTGCCGACGGCATCCATTAATCCCCAACCGACGCGAGTCTCATCGTTTTGATTAGCCACCTGGCAGAATCCATACTGTAGCATCAAGTGATGGTTGTTCAAATTACCATAGCAGGTGTAAATTTGTTGCCCCTTCCTTACTTTCTTCGACACAACGGCTCTGGGAGGATGAGGCTCTGGGTTAGGTTCATCCTCGAGGTCCTCCACAGATACGCTGATCTTCGGTTGGTTTGGTTTCCAGGTAATTTGATGACCGTCAACCTCATGATTCAGCATATCTAAAATCGGGATGAGAACCCCAAGTTCATCCCAGACGTCATGAGGTGACTGCAAACCTTGTTCGTCTCCTGCATTGTGCATCGCCGCATTTTGCTCGTCGACGTTGAGATACATCGTTGCTGGGAATATTCGAGAGGTGAAAACCGATGCTGCCCAAATCCAACGTTCCCACGTCAGGACACCCGGTGGGAATACCGAAGGGAAGCGAGTTAGAATACCAGCATCTATTAAAGCAATGAACTCCGATACAAGCTGTATTGTCGTAGCCGCAATTTCCTGTAAAGGAGCGATCCCCGTGATACATCCCGTCAGTAGGGCTAATTCATTTCGTTTCCAACATAATGGGAGCGTCACCGACGAAGGTAGCGTTCGTGCATAGGGTCCGAACGTTGAGGGTGAATCCTCTCGCGGTTTTATCCTTACAGCCTTTTTCAATGCATTCGAATCCTCGCCAGATTCCAGAAGTGAGTCGAAATCCCCAATCGATTCATCAACTACAGGAGGACGCATGCCAGGAGCAAAGCGTTGCTGGATCAGAAATGCTAGGACCGGTACACGGGTTGAAAGGCTTCCATACGGAATCAAGGCATTCTTCGGTATTGAATCCGGTTTCGTCGCTTGGGCGTAGGCATTCTCTGCACGCTTCCGTTCCTGCAAAATCTTTACCAATAGTTGCGTCCCATTACTACTCTTTGCCTTTTGCGAATGTGCTCGTTCACAAACTACAGTATTTTCAAATGAATCCCAAAAATTAATATCCCCCTCCTTGCGGGGAGCCCGACAGCAAGCCAGGACGGCCCGTCCGGCATCGCTTGCAGCGATTAGATCAGGAGTAATCATCGCAGCTCGTGGGACCGTCATCATAACTTCATCCACCTTGATTTCCTTGACCGTTCGTACCTGACATCCTATCGTCCGTTCGTACATTGCCTGATCCGCTACGCTGTCGACCATTCCCACCCTTCCTTGACCAGGAGTTGCAGCTAAAGGTTGACTACCGGGCGGCGGTCCGAAGGCCAAAACGGGTGCATTTTTTGTACCATCCGTGGCTTCCCCATTAACTATGCATATTGATGGATGAATCTCGATCTTTGCCTCTTCAGTAGCCCACCGACGAAAGGAAAGTAACCGATTCGAAAGAGCTGTTGCCCCACCTCCTTCAGGAATTTGATCCCCGCCCGCACCACCCCGCAATCCCATAATTTCTTCATACGTTGCATCAACCCCAGACGCGGTAGTATCGTTTTCCATCTTCATTTGGGAAGTGCTATGAGGTCCTTCCTTGGAAATTCATACAATAACTCACTCACACAACGGTGATGCTTTCTGGTCGAAAAATCTTCTCTCCTTGCGCCGAGAGACGAATGAGGCCCGCACCTTGATCGTGGTACTGAAAAGACGTAAATTTCTACGTGAATCAAGGACAGAGGTTAACACCACCGATTAAGGAGCTAATGTGAGGAAGAAATGAGGCCTCCAGACTTGCAGATGTTTACTCCTATACTCTGACCCACGAGGAAAATCAAAGGTAGAGTATAAAATGCCGACAACCAAAGTCAGATTCGAATCTTTACTGTCACGATGTTTTCATTCAACCAATAGCGTGTCATCCACCAAGGTGTACCGCCGTGAAAGAGGGGCGGGATCTGACGTCTCGGTTGATCGGAGATGGTTGGCCGTCCTCCCAATGGCGCCAATTAACAGGTTGTTCGCTTCGTAGTTAACCAAGAAGGGACGTCATTCTCGAGATTTTTCCGTTCATTATTCGACTCATTCGATTCTTTCTCAACTCCGCCACCCACCGTGTAAGCCTAAAGTCGCAAAACATAACGTCGGTATCCACAAATCCGCATTAATGCTGTATTTCGTGGACACCAAGACCAGTCAATGCAACTCGGGATGAAGGCTGCTGGTTTCCGGTCCACCTATTAGCGGGGCTTCGAGGCTTTACGGGGCTGAAGCAGAGGCCTACCGTACTAGAAATAGTATCTACGACACATACCTACGAAGACGAGAACAGTTCATCTATGTATCTTCTTGCTCCTTCTTGGGGCCAACATTCTATTCCGTGCAATCGGAGCCTATCTGGGCAAAAGACACAAGGAAAATGTTGGGTATCACTTAAATGGGTTCATTAAATCCAAGTTATTAAATCATATCTTACCGGGAATTCTTTTGGCTATTCCGATTAACTTAATATAGATCCTCCAATCCTTCTTGTCGGAAGCGAGAGGATAGCTCATCTTGACTGTGGTCCTCAACACAAAGGATATCATGAGGTGGAAAAGAGAGGTTAGGCAGAGATTTATATGATGACAGACCAACTACAACGAACATACCTGACATAACTTCCAATAACCGTTCGAGGTGAGCCTTCTGGCGATGAAAAGCCACATCGACCATGGAAACAACGCTTTGAAAACAAGGTGACCAGTGAGGAAGATCAAACATCCTTTTCCTTCTTCGGTTCATTTGGGAATGACACCCCAATGTGTCCTTACCTGATTTGCTACGATCATCGTATCGCCAGTATTTAGTCGCATAACCAAACGAAATTCGTCCTTTAATAAAAGCTTATCCCATTCATGATGTGCCATTCCCAACGACGTGTAGAAGGCATCGATATCTTCTGGACTAGTCATTCCAGCTGGTGGAAGGTCTGGAAGCCGGTCCAAATCGTTGTGTCGGATACTGCTGACTTTTCCATTCCGAAGGGAAATGACGGGACCAGACGCTTGAAGATTCCAACCCGTCTGACGATCGACGCAACGGTACCTTCGGTTGGTCCTAGAGAGGATGGCAAAGGCAGCGGGTGAGGTGGTTCTCAACTTATCTGCGACTGCAAAGCCATCTCCAAAGACACTCTCGCCGCCCCGTACGGCCGGATTGACCATCGTAAAGATCTGCAATCCAGGTGGATCTCGAAGATATGTCATGTCGGTGTGTAGAGGTAGCCCTTCACTTCCATATGCTGAATCTGCAATACTGGTCCCATCCATTTGTGTCGTTGAAGATGTTGACCATACCGACCCGTACAACGTACGAAGAGGACCATCAGTCCCGTCTTCCAAGATTGTGTCAGACCCACCGTCACGGTACTTCGCCAAGATTGAGGTAGCTGGATTCGTCTTGACACTCCCCCCACCGAGTGCTCCAGCCAGAGCGGCCACGCCTGATTTATCAGATACAGGAGTCCTCTCTACTAGAAGAATACCGTATCGATAGATAGATTGAAGGGCTTGTTTCATTCCTTCGTCGCTCAGCACATCTTCAAAGTCCATTGACAAATCTGATGATTCTCGAACTCTCTCCTCGGTCAAATCATTCCAATATACTCGATCATTGTTTGTTGTTCCATTAAAGGATGCCACCTGATCATGCAGCCACTTAAGTGGAAAATTTGAAAGTCTACCGTCACTCCATTGAACCCTGTATTCATCGTCCTGCGCTACAACGGATTCTATGGAAACGACAGATCCACCCCTCGATGTCAAAGGTAACGGCTTCCCCGTAGCGACATCATACTTTACATCTACGCGTTGGTAAGTCGAGGGATCAAAGTTACAAGAGTCTGCTGCTCGAAGATACTGCCAAGGCAACGAGTGGATCAAGTCGTTTGGGGATACCGTCGAAAGATATCGACAGTAGAACATGTCACACTTCCGTGATACCCGGACGGCATGCTGAAAACTTTGGACAGTTGATCGAATCATTGCCCGGTAGATCTGATTTCCAATGTCAGAGTGAATATTGCTAGTTAATCATGGATGAAGATAACGATTGTTCGTTTGATCAAGATCGTTGAAACAACATCGTTGATGCTTCTTCCTTTGAAGGCGTCGTTCGTGACGCTGTTATCTGTAGACGACTAGTTCGAGTAAAGGCGACGGAAACCCTTGAATGTCGGAAGAATGACTCACTGTCAAGGCAAGAAGGTGTGAACGTCAAATCTTAGACTACGATCAAGCTTCATTTTCTTACAGACATTAACACCGCCAATCATCGACACCGACAGAGGGAAAACAAAGTCTCCCTATGGATATCATCTTCCACACTGAGTTATCCCCGCTCGGGATGATGATCTTCACGGTACTCTCGCGATTAGAATCCGGCATTGAAGTCGATTGGAGATCCAGCGAGAGCATTAATCATGTAGGGGTCATGAGATGGCAACATTTCATGAACCATAAGGCCAAGAATGCCCATCATGGCAGCCCTTCCGTTGTTTAACTCAATGCCACGCTTTCGATCTTGCTCTTCTGGAGAGAAGGTATCCCATCCAAAATCGATAAAGCCATTTCGGAAATCTCCAACGAACTCTCCAGTGCCGTCAATATCCTTCATTACGGCCAACTCCAAGAATCCCACAAAGAGGAAGATTTGAAGTAGACCTGCCGTCGGTACCGCTGAGAGACCGGCGATTCCAGTGGGGATCGATGCAAAGGAGGTTCCCTCCAAGTCAATGTCACCCGGGAGTCGAACACCACCTGTAGTGACAATATGACCGAGGACAGCAAGCATAGAGATACGACCGTGCTTGATTTCCACATATCTCAATCGGTTGAAACGATCCTCGTCAGCGTCAGTCAATAAACCCAGGGGATCGAAAAAGCCCAAAGGAGGTTGAGCACCGATGGTCTTTTCAAAAGCCTGGAGGCTCGAAGAAGAGTGCGATTGCTTGGCAGGAGCAAAGGCCGATACCGTTGTCGCTAGGAGGGAGAGAAGGAGGGGTTGCTTCATCATGGCTGAATGAGGTAGTAGTGGTTTACTCTACAGGAATTGGAATTCCAACGATGCCGATAGACTCTTGTAGGCGAAACAGCTGTTTGTGTGCGTATCGGTTTGAGTCTAGAGACTGCGGACGTGCTGATTGGACGGCAGTATGCGTCCTACAACTTCAAGGATCGCAGCTTCGATGCGTTGGCTTATATATTGACAAAGAATGTCGCTGATGTCCGAAGAACATCCATGACGCAATCGCTGCCTACGGCCAATCGAGCACTTTCGTCTTGTTCGAACTCTAAATGTTCGAGTTAGTCGAAGATACAGAAGCCAATCAGAAAAGGATTCCCATGGCAAAAGAACGCAGCGTCAGTCGTCCCAACCCGGGACACGTCGGCCGAAGTTTTGCAAAATCTGACGAACGACGACTCTGCTGAAGCACAACAGCTGCTGTTGTTGACCTTGTTCAAGGACATAACTTGTATAATCTCACACAAGCAGTTCCTTTCTTCAGCCTCTGTGCTTCAGTTCTAGCAAGTATGAGTGATAAATTCGATACAGTAAGTCTTGCAGTTTTCCATTTCTGATCGGCTATTCTTGGAAAGAGCCGTGGTCATTGTGCTTCGAATCTCGTCGTCAGTTGAATCTCACGAATCCCGTCTCGTTTAGGACACCAAAACCCTCAACAGATTCGTCATGGCATCGACCCATGATCAATCTCTTTGTATCTTGTTGAATGCTATCGGAACTTCATGCAAGCTTATCACGTCGGCAGTCCAGCGTGCTGGTGTTGCCAAGTTGTATGGTTTGGCAGGTGAAGTCAACTCGACCGGCGATGACCAGAAGAAGTTGGACGTTCTTTCAAATGATATGATGATCAATGCCCTTGTCAACTCTGGAGTCTGCTCTGTCTTGGTTTCGGAAGAAAATGAAGAGCCCATTATCGTCCCCCCTGGTAAGGCAGGAAAGTTCTGCGTCGCCTTTGATCCTTTGGATGGTTCGTCGAACATTGACTGCAACGTCAGTGTTGGTACTATCTTTAGCGTCTACGAACGAAAGCCTGGAAGTAATGGTACCGTTGATGATCTTCTTCGCAGTGGTATGGACTGTGTCTGTGCAGGGTACGTTGCCTACAGTTCTGCCGTCGAGATGGTCTTCACCTTCCGAGGTGGTGACGTTCATGGATTCTGCCTCGATAGTACGATTGGAGAATTCGTCCACACCCGTGAAAAGATGACCTTCCCCCAAGATGGAGGAAAGAAGATTTACTCTGCCAATGAGGGGAACTCTGTTCATTGGGATAAGCCCATCCGAGATGCGATTGAAATTTTCAAGTCGGGCGAAAAACCATATACCTCTCGTTACGTCGGATCTATGGTTGCTGATATCCATCGTACCATCCTTTACGGAGGCATCTATCTGTACCCTGCCGACAATAAGTCCCCCAAGGGAAAACTCCGACTTTTGTATGAAGGTATCCCCATGGCAATGATCATTGAACAGGCTGGTGGTATCGCGTCCACGGGTATGTTCGAAGGGAAGATTCGACGGGTATTGGACTTAGTTCCAGACAAAATTCATGCCAAATGCCCCATTATTATGGGAGGTAAGCGTGATGTTCAAGTGGTCTATGATCAGTACGCTGCTACTGGTGTTGATGTCCCAGCTCTCTAATTTTTTGCACACGAGAGCTATCCAGCAGTGCAATGGCTACTTTGACCTTATTCCCTGATCGAGGTGATGGCGACGAGGGACAGCTATACAATTTGTACTCAATAGGTGCATTTCACGTTCTTACGTATGCGTAGCCATGATACACACCATTAAAAGAAATCTAGAGATTCACTTATCCATCGCCAACTGAAATAGACTTACTTATCTATCGTCAATGCCCCGACCGACATTTGCTGCCAGATTGAAACGCGACCGCCAGATGAGGCTTCGTTCAACTTGTTGGGAGTACCCCTGCCGGATGCAAGTGGCGCGTTTTCCGTTCGGTAACTCTTGCGAATATGCTTGAGCTGCAACAGTGAACTTGATATCTCACTTCTTAGTGCTCGCTGCGCCCCCCGACAGAGTAGTCTTTCCAGCTGCGAATAGACGGCATCGCCAAGTCGCTTAGTCGATGTCCACAGTGCTAGGGCGCTTAGCACGTCGGAAGGGGCTGCTTCGTTGATCAAAAAGTCGACCATGATCACTAAGTCTTCCGTCGCGACTCCGTCAGAAGAAGAAGCTAGTTTCTCCCATGCCTCCAATAAGGAAAGAAGTTCTTCGGGTACATCGATGGATTCTCTACAGGTCAGAAAACCGCTTCTCGACATATCATGAAATCCCCTCACGGCGCGCTTTAGGAGATGGAAACCATTCCTGTCGCTTCTCGATATCCATGCAGACTGTAGGCCAAGGGTTGCTATCTCTCTCAATCTCAGCCGTACCTGCTTCACATCCTTCGCGCGACTGCACAGTTTCCGGTCTTCGATAATTTCGCTCACTGACGAATAGGGGAGAGGAAATTTCGTAAGAATAGACGCATCCATACTAAGAAGTGACGAAGCGAGATACTTACTGAGCTCCAAGGCCAAATCGTATTCTTTGATTTCCATGCTCGCATCCAAAAGTGCAACAAGATTGCGACGATATGATCGATGAGCGCTTGAGGCACGCGATGCAACCAGGTAAAAGTTCTTGATTCGATCCCGATTCGCAGATCGATAGTCCTCTCCAAATGAAACACCGGCCGACCACCTGCACCATTCCTACATTGACATTCGATTGAATCTGTTGGTGGGGACGGTTGACTGGAACCAAACCAAACGAAGACGACAAATTAGCTTACCATAACAAGTTCATTGTCACGCCGCGCGGAATCATCGCCATCAACGGGGTCCAGGAGTTGAGAAAGGTACGAGTAGTATACATCTTCTTGGAGCTTGCCCTGGGAATCCGACTTTCCCACATCCTGTGGCTGCGCCGAATCTAAACATGCTTTTCTGACTTGCCACGGCATAACATCTGGATAAGCCGCAACGCACAAGTTCTTTATCATGTCGACATGTGGCGTCGAACTGTTCCGAATATTTCCAAGAAGCTCTAGCAAGGCGGACAGTTTCGTCTGTTCGAAGCACAACAAGGGTGAGCTTGTTTTGCATCAAACAGCGTGGGGGATGTGGTGAGCAACGATTACGTACCGCGTCGTAGAAGGTCAAAGCATTGGCTTTTGTCAATTCCTTCCTAGCCTCTTGGTGCGAGGGATCATGCCTGGCTACTTCTAAGAGTTGGTCAATAGCTTTTTCAGCTTCGACCTTGGCCGAAAACACAAGACATGAATGTATTTGTAGGTAGGTTCCAAACCTGTGTAAGAAAGCCGCAACTTCCGAATCGACAGCCTTGGTATCGTCGTCCGAGGAACAACTGGAATACTGCGTCAAAATTTTCTGTGAAAAATAGTAAGTGACAAGGAAGCAACTGCGTAAATGACGAAACAGATGTTGTGTTAGGTATTTGAACAATGCTTTGATCTCCAAGACATCATCCCAAAAGTAACTCACGTTTCCGATCGAGTTTCAACATCTAGTTCCAAATCTTCGACCCGTTCCTGAAGATTTTTCATCGTCCATCCGGCAGACGACATAAGTTCTCCTTCATGACTATCAATCGTCAGGCTATCGTTGTCCGAACCATGATGTGTCATGGCAACGGTGTGAGATCCCGCGTGTCGCGAGATCGTCGGCCAGAACAAACGACGCTGAACCAATCCCAGTGGACGGAACGCTTTCAACCAAACGGGCAGCGCTTCATGCAGCAAGAAAAAATGTGCCTGCATTATATCAGCATGGAGTTGAGCTTTCGTGTTCTTGGTTTGAGTACCAAAACTTGACTGCAGACTGAAGCTGTTAGTAGTCCCACCAAAAATCGTAACCTCCTCTGGAGCAGCTGTCGTAATGTGGGTACTCAAATCGAAGAGTACCGTGGTGATATCCTCTGGAGGAAGGGCATATGAACGCTTCTGTTTCTTGATGATCTTCTTGATATGTTCCCCAAACAGAAAATTTTCAAAATGGTTGGAAAGTGCCAGGTCGGCTTGGTCGTCTTCGTACTTTGTGGTCTTTTGCTGTCGTTCGTCCTCATCCCCAACAAGGTCATCGCCTCTCTCCATTTTTCCAATAGCTTCCTTCAATGCATCCAGTACATTCTTTCTCCATATATCATCACGAGCTGCTAAACCAAGCAATAGAGCGTCTGGATCCAAACTGCCCCCCGAACTGGTTTCTCCAGACCCTGTACTATCATCGTCATCGTCGGTTCCGGATGAGTCACGGATAGCCGGGCGCTGCCCTGTTAGATGTGGACGTCGATGCGATCTCAACGAGGCTGCATCCATAACTGCCCTTCTCCGCGTAGTGGCACCACTTCGCATTGAAAAGTTGGTACTCCATACCTTAAACGAACGCAAATCTTTACCCTTGTGCATATCTTCCATGCTTTGAGTCAGGTGCTGCGTCAACTTGAGGATCTTGGTTCCCATTTCAATACGTTGAGACTTAGTAAGCATCGAAGTTTCCATTGCTAAAGAAGTTGTCCCAACCCTATCGGTTGTAATTCCGTCGTCCATGAGTCCTTGTATTGAACTTCCTAAATGTTTCGGAACGTGATCCCTCCAATTGAAGAAGAGGCTGGAAAAATGTTTACGATCCTTAGACAACTCTTGAGCAATTACGTCCGCGATGACTTGATCCGCTGTCGACACGTTGGGATATGATCCACTATCCTGTGTGTTCGTCGATTGATTGAGGATATTCTCTGGCCCATTTTCTTCATTCTCATCGTTGTTGCTTTTCACATCCTGATCATTCTCGTCCTTCAAATCTTGCTGATGTTCGGAGGCGGATGGATCCGGATTCTCAGCATTGAGGTGCGTTGCGAAGTCAAACATGAGGGGGGTCCCACTTAGTTGATCCACCATGGGAGGAAATAATGAAAACATATCATGGACGGCAGCAGTTGGGGTATCCAGTATTGCTGATGCAGCTGGACGTTGGACTATTGTATCACGTTCGTAGGATTGAAGTAAATCATGGCCTGTCCCCGCCTCTAACCGCAAGGTAAGGGTCTTTCGATATCTTCCGTCACTCGTTTCGGGGGTACTCAAAGGCTGAAGACTCGTCATAAGTTGATCGATGGGTAATTGTGTCAAGGAAACATCTTCTATGGCCAGCAACACGTCTCCCCGTTGGATTAATCCAGTCAATTGAGCTGGGCTTGCTTTCCCATCTTCCAAGGCATTCAATGTTTGCACGATAACTTTCCCACCCACAACAATCAACTTCATTCCCAGCGAGACATCACCATACAGTTCCGACGACGAAGAAGAAGGAGAATGGCCATCAACACTGTCATCACTACTTTTCTTCTTGTTGTCGCTGGTAGTGACTGGGCTGGTATTCTCATCTTGGCTGGACCCTCCATTGAGAGGTTTTGGTTTTCGAACAGCTCGTCGGATCAATGTCGTAGTATATTGATATGTATCGGGCCAACCCGCAATTCCATTCATCGCCGTTGTCGTCGTCGTACTAAATGTAGAAGGTGTCGTAGGTGCACGAGACGTTGCCGTCTCTGGACGAATAGGAACCAATCGTGCCTTCCGACCTCGTTTCCGTCGTTTAAAGGTCGGCGTCCCAAAGGAGGGGATCGTGGTAGAACCGGGACGTATCGTCGTCTGGGTTGTTGTTCGATTCGCTGCTGTTTTGGTACCCCTTTTGGGTGTTTTATCCAAGACTTCTCGTCGTTGCGTACTAGTAGGTAGTGGATGAGAAGGTGGACGGAGAAGATTCGGAAGAGATTGATTTTGGCCGTTGTTGGCATGCTGCGCTTTCACTTCCAAGGGAGGCAAACGACTAGTCGTCGTCGTATTTTGTTTTGTTCCATTCCTTGAACGATGCATGATGGGACCGATGTTTTTTTCTTCCTCCTTCGATTCTATATACTCTGATTCTGTACAAAAGTTGGGTTTGCTTTCATCCTTGTGGTTTATGTCGAAGCAAGCACAAAAGTTTGTAAGGCAGGTTCTTCTACCTTTTTTTGGTGCGGCGTCCGTCACCGGAACAACCGGTCGTTGAGGTTTTGAGATTCGTTATTAAACCGTTACGAAGTCGAACTTTTCCCCCGGCAGCGGACGTCGCACGAACGCTGGTGTCACAGTCACACACGTACATACATGACATACTTATGGGGTATGACGAGATTGTCTTGCAATAGTGACTGGTGACTGGTGACTATTGGGAAGCAAGCAAGCAGGTAATTGGCTCTACAATGAGTCAGATACTAGAAGTCGGACGGGCAGATATTGCACAAGTAGAGTCGCGATACCTAACGATACGGGTGTGTTTTAATGCTATCCCTTCAATATTTGTGCAACTACGAAGACAGCAACAACGGATGTCTTCTGCCCCTCCGGCATCCACTTCTATACCTTAGTCTAAATGTCACCCCGGAATGGAACTCTATGCAACGGAATAAAGATTTATCATGCGCAAGTGTTCAACATCCAAATTTCAAGTTCCTCTGGATGTTGTTATGTTCTCCTTGCTGCTTCACGCGAATCACTGTCTCCTTTTTCTCTACGGTTTTCTGCAGTAAAGAGGGGATTTCGTGTGCAGCATGCTTTGCCCGATGGATAGTCATCGGGTGGAAATATAAAGTAAGATTGATGTAGCCTATCAGGTCAGGTTGAGACGGGGATGTTAAACTGCAAGATTTGTTGGCCTGTACACGAAAGTTGAGACTTGTCTTCACTGGCCGCCCCGCGGTACGCTAGTACTGGATTCCTCCGGGTGGGGAGGATCTGTTTCAGGATCATTACTTTCGTCGTCATCCTCATCATCGTCGTCATCGTCATCCTCATCATCGTCGTCATCGTCATCCTCATCATCCCCACCATGAATCGGAGTTGTCGTCCCACCACCCATGGTGACAGTTTCTAATCCATCCAAGGAAAATAATCCCGATGGTGTGACCGATGCGGATTCATCGACTTCAATTTTTCGTGGAATATCTGCCATCCGTGATAATAACGAATAATCGGATGGCGTTTTGACTAACGATGCAGCAGCAGCAGCTGCCGGAGTCACAGCACGAGCGGCGGCAGCTGCCTCGCGTATACTCGAAAGGAGTCCGTAATTTGTCACCAGTTCCTTATGGGGGAGGATGGATCCAGTCATTGGACTTTTGTTGCTTGTCGTCAGCCATCGAGCAATCGCACTGCGTTCGTAGGTATGCCCATCAGCAGCGACGACCGGATCGACCATAGGAAAGCCAGTAATTGGACAGGCAGGCATGTTGGGTAATGCTTCCGGTTCTTCATCGTCATTTGTAGAAGATAGGGCCAATTTCCGAATCGCAGGGGGTTTCGAATCCAGCATCCGTTGTTCATCGATACGATTCCGGCGTGGTCCATCCTCATCGTCACCCTCTTGACTTGAGGCTTGAAAATTCGGTAAGTCCAAGTCTTCTGCGACATCTGGATTATGTCGGCCATCCCAATTAATCACATTTGCCACATCCGCGACCATGGTTTCGACACCACCTGTAAACCATCGATGGAACAATCCAACTCCACCACGAGCAATATCTTCTCCGACGGTAAGGATCCCATCGACGGCGACACGTTCTACTGTATGTGAAATCGTATGGACTAAGGGAGAATGTGCCAATCGTTCTGCGACGGATGCAAATTCATCTTGGGCCGCCTCCACAGTACTACAATGCCGTTCATCACAAATAAGCATGAATCGATGTGCTTGAAAGGAACAGACCCACCCTTCCGATGTTTCATAGGAAATCAAAACAAGATCTCCCTGGACTTGCGCAATCCGATATTGTCGTCCGACCTGTAATGGGTACAAGTCCTTTGGATCACAATATCGTGTAAATCGACAATAGTCACCGGTCCGTGGCGGGGAATCACTCGGTTCATATTCACACACAAGTCGGACATATCCCCGAGAAGATTCCGTCCCCGATAGCTGTAACCATCCATCAAAGGTATGATCCCTCCCCGTCAAAAGTCGTTGTAAGTCGATAGAGGCCATACCCAAAAATCGATCATTACTATCACCACTTTTCTGAACAAGACCCTTCGCAAATTTCTGTGCTCGTCCAATTTCAGCCGCATGGAAGAGAGCAATAGTCAAGATGGTAGGCGGTGGTTGTTGCTGCTGTTGTTGTTCCTGTTCGAGGGCCATCGATGGGGTACTCGTAGCGGTCGCAACGGCATTCTTCTCTACCGTCTTACTACTACTGCTGTTCTTGTTGTTCTTGTTTTGTTGCTGATTGGCTCCTGTTGTTGCTACTGATGTCCTTGTCCCACTAGAGGAAGAATCGGTATGGGCAATCTTCCCCACAGGTAAACTCACATCCATAAACATGGCCTCCTGTCGTGGCCATACAGGGTCCAAGGTATCATAGACTTCTGACGTCCGTTGAGTACTATTTCCAAATTTCACACTTGCATAGGGATTGGCAGTCCCATTACCACCTCCATTTCCACCTTTATGAGCCATCCCACCAGAACCACCACCTCCACCACCACCGCCGCCTTTTGATCCAAAGACGAGACTTCCAAGACCACCACCACCACTTCTCGGAATGGGTTCTAAATCTCTTGCGGCTACGACACGGACTACAAGTGTCCCTATAATGTATTCTTGTGAAATCATTGTATCCATATCTGTCTTGCCGTTCATGGATGTACTGTTCGGACTCGGTTTGACGAATACAGTAGGATCATCTTCCTTACTCTCTCCGGTATTTTCATTGTAATTGTAATCATAATCATCATCGTCAGGATCGGGCAGACTCGCTGAAGCGTTGTTCCATCGATTGTTGTCGGCCATATCGATGATTAGCTACTCTTTCACACACACTCTCTCTCTCTCTCAATATATTAATTCAAACGGAAGCCACTCGACTGTGAAGAAGAACTTCCCAACCCCCCCAAGAAACACACACTAAAGCCACGTGAACGAACTTCCTCCTCACTTGTCTCGCAATCACAACGATCAAGAGAGAAAAAGCACCAGCAGATTTTGGTCGTTTTTTCGCGATCGTCGTTCTTGGGGAGAGTCGCATTTTGGCGACGTGGCAGTCGGATGGATCAAAACAGAGTCATTCTTGGACAGAGGTACAGACGGTATTGAACTTTGACAGTAGCGACTCCTTCCTCTCTAGTAGAGAGGGTAGTTTTCGAGTGGTTGCGGTAAAGCAAGGCGCTTACAGTCATTATTGGTTGAGATCAACGAAAGCTCTACTATGGAACATCAATAGTTACCTGGTAATGTAAGGGCCATTATCTAGAAAGTCCCATCGCCTTTGCGCCGGTACCTAAAATAGGTGAATCCTGGTACCTTCCGAACTGTTGCCGTCGTGTCGTCGTCGACGTTGGACGGACGGAAAACTACTACCTCCTCATCCGGAGGGAAGATTACCTTGGATATTTGATCATAATTATGGATCCAGAGTGATGGATCTGGAAATCTGGCAACATGTTGATGTTGACGTTTCGCATGTCGTCCATCCGTTACATTATCGTCCTTTTGACCAGGAACGTCGGTATTCAAATTGATATCGATATCGACTACAGACAAATGAACTTCTGATACCACCGTTCCTCTAGGACACCCCAACAAGGCCTCCTCATATAGACTTTGTCCACCTGCGATCCAACATTCCACGTTATTTTCGAATGAAACGGAAGGTTGATCTGTGGGGACCGTCCGAATATCGTACTTTATGCCCTCCTCCTGCTCCTGCTGCTTGTCATAGGAGGATAAACCCGCGTTTGAGGAACTTGTTGCAATGTTTTCATTTACCGTTGCGGCTCCTGTAGCTGCTGCTTCTGCTGCTGCCATTTCCAGCGCTTCGGACAGGGATCCTGCTACCTTGAAGTCGGTATTGGGAGCAAACTTCTTGAATAATCCCGTCTGATATTCGAATCCTTTCTTAGTAGAAGGAGTGGCTACAGTCGTCGTTTGTCCCGACGACGATGACGATGACGACGACGTCGTCGTCTTGTTGTTGTTGTTCCTCATCGTCGTCGATAGGACGATACATGATCGAGTATGACAAATATGGTCCAAGGTGGGATCTTCTTCCAGGGTCCGTCGACCAAGAATTACAGTTCGGTCTTTCGTCAAGGATTTGAAGATAGAACGATCCATTGGTAGATACCATGGTATTCGTTTTTCAATTCCAATAATCCCATTCCGAGACATCGCAGCGACGATCCCATATTCCATACCTGGTACAATCGATGATGATTCTGTCCCAGGACGATGAATGGAAAAAGGTAACCCTCCACCCTTTCGTTTGTCTTCATGGTTTTGTCTTTGTTGATCACGTTGATCAAGATGTTGCTTACGAGAGGAAGAACAAGAACAAGACGAAGAAAAACGCCGATCCGGTTGACACGAAGATCCTCCAAGTAAACGAGTTCTGTGTTCATACCCCCCCGTCCAAGAAGAACCAATACGGTATCGCATGAATCCCTCTTAAAGTTTCGTTTAAATTCCGAACGAATGCATTACGCAGGTCTTTATTGCATTGGATACAGATGAGGACGGTATTGTT
>Ga0194115_10003129_pt1 | contig 18814 bp, 15 predicted proteins | sample TA2MahsurfametaG_3_FD_148656 | JGI IMG/M metagenome (GOLD analysis project Ga0194115, IMG submission 148656) | Freshwater microbial communities from Lake Tanganyika, Tanzania - TA2015002 Mahale S4 surface | ecosystem: Environmental > Aquatic > Freshwater > Lake | place: Tanzania: Lake... | reverse complement strand
TTGCTGATACTTCTGAGAAATCAAATGAAGAGTTAATATTTTTGAGTGCCTCCTGAATAGAGCTCGATAAAGTATCTCCCCACTGTTTGATAGTATTCTGATAGAAGGTCATTTGTTCATTAGGCTTACCGTCAAGATCAGCACCCAAAGCACTGGCAAGTTCTCCAAATGCTGCAGGCCATGATCTGTGGCCTAAATCGCTTTTGCTAATTGCATCATTGAGACGAGTTGACATTTCAATAATAGAATCTTCTCCAGTAAGAGAAAATATTTTTACGATCGATGCCCAAGCGCTTGTAATATCAGCTCCATTGTTTGATGGATTGATGCCCTTTAACACATCTGCAAAACCTCCTGCTAACGTACTTGTGAGAAGAGCAATCTCACTTTGAGTTGTTATAACTGCTTGTGCAAGCCTATTTCCAGTCGTCTCAAGTTTTTGCATCTCTGCTTGACCTTCTCCGACAGATTCAACAAATTTTGAGAGAGATAATGCACTAAAAGCACTTTGAAGCTCTTGTGTCTGTGCTCTTGCGTCTGCAAGTGATTTTGATGTGATGACTAACCCTTCTTCAAGAGTTTTAACAGCATCTACTTGAGTCTGAGTAGAAGCTTCTTGTGTAGCAGTCTGAAGTTCTGTCTGATCTGTCACTAACATTCCTGTGTTCAAAAACTGCTTCATCTCCTTGACAGTCATTCCCATCTGATCGGCAAGTGCTCTCTGACGTGTTTTAGACATGCTTTCTATGTCAATTCCTTGATCAAGAATTTGATCACGCATTCTATGTAAAAATTGCTCTTCGTCCTCGTTGGCAAGATACATCATCTCCATCGCATCCATTTGAATGCCAAATGTAGCAGACAGATCTCCTATTTTATCAGCTGCCGAATCAAAACCACGATAATCACCTAATATCTTCGTAAAAGATCCAAGCGTAAGACCTACTTGACTTAAAGTGCCCACGATTCTTGCAGCGCTTGCAACAGTGATATCTGTAAAAGTATCCATATCAGTTTTAAGTTCTCTGATACCTTCAGCCATTACTTTAGTAGAAACACCGACAGCCTTACCCACTGAAGCTGCGTTGTTTGTGATTTCTTTTAAGATGTCATCAGTCACCTTGCCAGTTTCAGCAAAAGAAACAGCAATGAGCTTAGCTGCTTCAGACATCTCTATGTTCATTGATGTCTTAAACATCTGTAGATGTTTTTCTAAAGTTTCATTAGAGCCAATCAGAAGATTTGCGTTAGTGTCACCAAATGTCTTGACCATTTGCTTGCTATTTCGCATTTGATCTTCAAGTCTCAAACCTTCAAATTTGTTGAGATCTTTAGCATAACCCAAAGACATATTTCTAAAAACTTTAAGAGAAGCTTCAGAGCCTTTATTTAAAACTTTTCCGAAATCTCCTCTAATAAAATCTTCTTGAGTAATCTTTCTGATTTCTCCGCCAAAATCTTGTATTAAATCTCTGTAGCCTTTAACGTATAGGTTTTCTTGTAATTCTACAACTCTAGCAAGGCCAGCTTCGGAACTATCGACAAGTGCTTTTGCATTTTGAATAGCTTTATCAGCAGAACCTTGTTGGACACCTGCATATGTAGCTCCACCCGAAGCTTCTGCTGTTGAAGCAGAAGCTGTAGCTGCAGGAGCAACGAGAACAGCCGGTGAGCCCCCTGTGCCGCTCGGGCCGCCAGTTGGTGATCCAGGAGGAGATTGCGCTGGTGTGCCCAGCGGCGGTGTGCCAATTCCACCACCGGGTGTGACTGGAGTACGACCCGGAGGGAAAGCTGTGCTAAAACCTCTGCTTATTGCATTTTCAATTGCTGTCGAAAGATTAGCTAAGTCAGCTGGATCTAAAGCCATGATAAATCTCCTGAAGATAAGTATTCTATTCTAACTTTTTCTTAATAAAATCTTCTATCTTTGACAAAGGAGCATTTTGATCATTACCTCTATTGTTGGAAATATCTTTTTTCTGTTCAAAATGTTTAGACAATCTTTGAACATACCAGTGTCGATACCTTACTGGGAGCTTCTGCAATTCTGTGTAGGACATACCCAGATGCATCTGAAGAAGGAAGCATTCCTCTAAGAATGCTTCTCTCCAGTTATTTACTGGGCCAAAAAAACTCGGTGGTCATAGGCATGTTAACTTCATTATTTTCACCACAGTTTTTACAAACAAACTCAGACCTCATGTCCATACCAGGCTCATTTTCATTTATAAAAGTTCTCAGTGACTTTGAGTCAAATGCTGGCATGTTCATGACAAAGTGTTTGATTTTTGCACGATCAGACACACCTTCGACAGATACGATAGAGTTTTCTAAGAATGATGTGATATTATTAGACACAGAACTTCCTAATGCTCTTTGCATATTTTTAGAAGTCATGTTTTTCTCTCTATTTTCTCTCTCTGTCATGTATTTAAAAACAACTTTCTTCTTAGTCACAGGTAGAGTGTATTCAAACTTATTTTCTCCTGGTTTAGCAGGATTGATCTTGAGCCTTTTGATTCCAAGCTTTGAGAGATCAATAACAAAATCATTCTTGTGACTACAAGATTGACAATTTGACGATACATGATAGTCAGGTCCGTAGCCAGTGACTCTGATACCTACCATCAAAGCCATTCGATCACCTACGATCATCTCATCAGAATTGACTGACTTATCAGTTAGGCAAGATTGAATGAGATGAGTCAGTGCCGTGCCTTCTTTGTGGAAAGCCGGTGAAGCCAAGATGTCTTCTTCACGAGCAGTCATTGACTTAATATGTAGAACATCTCTGTTGTAGAGAGTGCTGTCAGGATTATAGATGACACCTCGTGTGGGAAGCGGGATAGCTTCAATAGGCACTTCCCAACCAAACTCATCTTTCATCACATTCTGACGCATAACTTCTGGAACATTTGGGCTTAACTCTCTTGACGACATATTTTCTCCATAAAAAAGCAACTGTATTAACTATACAGTTGCTTTAAAAGAGAGTAAAATGTCTCGAGATCAGAACTGGAGAACGCAGTTATCAACCTTCATTGTGATGTCAATCTTCATAGGATCTTCGCCGCCGCCATAATCCAATCCACCAAAGTTCACGCTTGTCAAGAGCGCGCCCTTAATGTCCCAGAGTTCTATGACTGTGCCAATAGGATCAAGCATCTTTAACTGGCAGTCTCTCTTGTAGAAATCAGCATAACCTGCTCTACCTGAGACGCTCTCGTAGTGAGTTCTAATCCACTCCATCACCTGCTGAGCACCTGAAGGAGCGATAGGATCGTGTAGTGTTAAGCTAATGTCACCGAAAGTAAGCTTTCCTGCGATATTTCTATAACTGTTGATAAAATTAATCTGTGCTGATCCGATAGAAATATCAGGTCGCTTAGTTGTGCTCACTAAGAATGAGTCAATTCCTTCTAAAGCTAAAACCCATCGATAACTTCTCTTGGGCTCAAACTTATTAGGAAGCATGTCCGTGACGGATAATGTTTCTGCCATTTAAATCTCCTTTTGTATTAAGTATAACTCTCTAGATAGTTGTTCCTGCATTTGTCACAACAAAGTCGAGTGCGACGAACTCAACAGATCTTGTGGGTTGCAGGTAAATCTTGCCACGGATGGTGTTATTCTCGACATCTGCTTGTGTTGTGGTCGTTGTGTCAATGATCACCTTGAATCTATCGACACCCTGCGCATCTTGCACTGATTGTAAGATAGGATTGACGAGATTCGAGAATCTCTGCAAAGTTTCTGCTCTGTTAGGTTCGAAGAGCAGAGTGTTTGCAATGTTTTTGACTTTTCTTCTGACATCAATCAGAAGGCGTCTAACATTGACTCTATCCAAAGCTGATGCATTGGCAAGAAGTGTCTTCTGTCCCCACACTGAGAGTGGCTTGCCTGGGAATCTTGCGAGTGGGTTAATGTCTGCATCGTAAAGATCATCCAAGTTTGTTCTATTGAGCAAAACATTGACTGTCGATACTGACGTGAGAGAGCCTCTTGTGAATCCAGCAGGAGCGAACCAGGGATGACCGACTCTATCATTTAGTGAGTAGGCACCTAAGGTGACAACCGAAGGTGGTACAGGAACTAAACCACCAGTATCTGGATCTTGAATGGTCACATCTGGGAAGTATGCCGCTGCAAACGATGAATCAAGAACTCTGTTCTTAAATGCAGTCACTGTGTTTGCGACGTGAGGAGACTGTGCAGAAGAAGTGATCACTGTGTTAAACTGATCTCTCTCTTCGACATCCATGATCAGCATCGCATCAAATCTATTCTCTACTGTTGAGATGGCGTAATCTGTGATTGACTCGTGTCTCATACCTGGAATGGTGAGCAATTGAATGTCTACATCGGATGTTGATCCCATGATGTCAATAGCTTTTCTGTAAGCACTGATTGTAGATCCTGCTGTGCCACCCTGGTTTATCTCATCATCAATCTCTCTCTTTGCAGAGTTATTGGTGAGATCTCTCTGATCTCTGTTGAAGATGTTGACACCATCGAATCCACCTTGGAATGGAACAGTAAACTTCAAGAACTTGCGGTTAGAGACGACACCTAAGTCATCTACTGAGAGCCCTCTCGTCTTAGACGCTGCATTAACACCAATCACACCGTTTCTGACATATGAAGCACTTAACCACTGATCTGCATCTGCGAGACCTGATGACCCGGTTCTGACTTGAATATTCTCCAGAGTAAACTTGTTAAAGTTGAATCTGTCTGAATCTCTAACAGTTCCATTCCCATCAGCGACACCTGCGTTTCCACCTTCAGAGAAGTTGTAAGCATCCAAGCGATGTGTGGGGAAGTATTTTGCGTATGACTCAAATGTCTCATCAAACTCTGATACAAGATTAGGTGCGTCCACAGATTTTCTAATGTTTGTCTGAACACCCCAGTAAAGATTAACATCTTCGCGCTTGCTTGCACCAGTTCCCTGTGCGACCGACAGTCTGTAGGGAATAGCAGGTTCTTTGATGCGCTTGTGAGGATCTGTCACGTTTAGTCTGCCAGCATCTGCAGCAGGCCCTGATAACAATGAGCCTGATGTGAGGAGATGATGAGGGCCTCTGAAACCCATCGGAAGTGCTTCATCAGGAACTTCTTTGTTCTTGAGTGCATCCGACAGAACTACTCTCACATATCTTGATCTCACATCGTGTGATCCTTCAACCACCAGCTTCTGAGATTCTGCATCACTGTCAAAGTTGAAGAAGATCTTCTTATCACCGATAACTCTTCCAACATATCTGGTTGAGCTTGGATCAAGTGAAAGACCTCTAAAGCTTTCTAGGATGACCTTTTCATCATCTGAGTCGTAGAAATCTCTTAAAACTAAGTCAAAAGATCCAAACTTATCTGTGCTTGAATCTGATTTAACAATATTCTCAATTGAGAACTTAAACTTATTTGTGACTCCACTTCCGTCTGAAAGTGTCTCGAGTTTAAAGAGATTGTAAGGCGCAGCGCCAAACTTCTGTGAGATGACATAGGGAGTGAAAGCGTTGCTAAATCTATCTTCAAAAGATTCATAGACAGGAACGTCATCGTCCCCAGCACCGACTGTGGCACCTCTTTCTATTCTGCCTGCAGAAGATGAGAGTATGAAAGCGATAGGCTCTTCGCTTTTTGTGTAAGGACCTGCGGTGATGACACCTGCACCTGTGACTTCTGCAAGTGTTGGATGGATATCATAGTGAGTATAGAGTAAGTGTCCTAACTCTTCAGATTTGAGAGGATCTGTGTTGAAGACATTTGCGAAGTAATCTGGTGCATACATGTCAAACGACGCGGTGATCACTGACGGATTTGCTGAGGTCGCTTTGTATCCATTCATGAATAAGACGAATGAGCTTCCTCCTCCTGATAGATTGACTGAACCTGTTGTAAATCCTGTAACAGTAGCAGAGTTGCTTGATGCTACTGGTGCTGTGTTTGTTCCACCTAAGTTTCCACTTAAGCTTAGAACCACGCCCGACGGAGCGAGAAGAACACCTCTTAAGATCGCGCTTGCTATATTTTGACCTGATGTCTGGATGCCTGCTGTGCTAAAGATATTGCTTCCAGCAGATTCTGACATGAAACAGCCTAAGAAGTAAGTTCTTCCGGTGCCTTGACCACCTGTGTTTGCGTAAGGATTGTCACCTTCGACACCGTTAGATTGAACTTGGCGCTCACCTACAACAAAACCTGCATTTGTCACATTTCCTGTAGATGCTGATCTCTTCTTACCATCACCTACACCTAATACTCTGACATAGGTGAGTGCCTGTGCGTTCTTGAGCCACTCACTTGCAGCGATAGGGCCGAACTTTGTGCCGTCTGAAGCACCGTAAGTGAGTCTGTACTGACCGTAAGTTGCAAAAGTCAGGGGAACGAAAGCAGGACCTTCATTTGCTGTTCCAATAATGCCTGCGGGAACTCCAGTAGGGCCAGTTGGAGTGGGACCCGATAGATCCACCTCTCTTGTGCTAACGCCTGCTGATTTAAATGTTAACTCTGCCATGATTTGTTCTCCGAATATCTATTATATTTATTCAAAACTTACGCCTGAGTTTGTGATTATGAAGTCGATCGAGATAAACTCCACAGCTCTTGTGGGTACTAAGACGATACGACCGTTTAATCTATTCTGTTCAATGTCTTCTGCAGTGTTATTTGAAGAATCCATGACGATCTTGAAGCTGTCGATACCCTGATTACCTTGAATCGAAGCGAGTCTTGGCTTCACAAGTGAGATGAATCTGGCTCTTGTTGCCGGTGTGTTCTGCTCAAAGATCAGACCGTTAGCGATGTCGCCTACTATTCTCTTGACTTCAAGAAGCATTCTTCTAACATTGACTCTGTCGAGTGAAGAGCTAGATTGTTGTAGCGTCTTTTGTCCGAAGATCACAAAGCCGCCGTCTGGGAAGTTAGCGATTGGGTTGAGTCTTGCCTCGTAAAGGACATTGCGATCTTCTGCGGTCAATCTCACCTTTGTGTTCAAGACAGAGCTTAGAGAACCTCGGTTAAATCCTGCCGGAGCAAACCAGGGGTAAGCGACTCTGTCGTTGTAGCCCAATGCACCCAGTGCAACGACTGACGCAGGAACTGTGACAGATTCACTTGTCTGATCATCTCTCACTATGACATCTGGGAAGTAAGTTGAAACATAGTTGTTATCGATTGCACGCCCCTCAAACTGCTCAACAGTTTTTCTCACATTGGGTCTTGTTGTTGAATCATCAAACAATCTATTTAGGCTGTCATCGTATGCTTTGACATCCATGAGGTATATCGCTTGACTATATTCTTTTGTCTTCTCAGAGGCGAAATCAGTGACATAGGTGTCTCTAATGCCTGGAATGGTCACGATATTCACTCTGGTCGCAAAAGGATCGGTAATGATTCTTGTCGCTGTTCTGTAAGAGCTGATGATGTTGTTGTCCTTAGCAGATCCAGGAGAAGATTGTGAAGAGAGACCGATATAACCCAAAGCATCTCCCGCAGCTTTACCTCCACCGTCGATAGATGCTGCCTTGTCATTCATCTTTCTCTGATCTCTGTCAAGAAGATTTAGGCCGTCAAATCCACCGCAAAGCATATTTGTAAATTTTAGGTAATCTGTGAATCTGTTGAAAGAAACTGCTGAGCTTCCGGCCGCGAGCGAAGCGAAAGTAAGTCTGTTTAAAGCTCCATCAGTGACAGTGTATCTTGGTTTGACTAATCTTCCATTTCTGATGTAAGCAGCTTGAACCATATGCTCTGTAACAGCACCTGTTAGATGATTTGTGATCGCATCATCTAAGGATTCTGTGGCGTTGGTAGGTTGATTGTAGAAAGCGACTCTCGCAAGCGTAAACTTGTTGTCGTTGAAAGCGTCAGCGCCAGATCCTGTCACCAGGGTGTCAAGCAATCTTATACCTAAGAGTTCTGAGTAAGAGTCGAGAAGAGTATTTCTCTCTCCTGATCCGTTAGCTTTGAGAACTGCGTCAGTTGTGATCGATTCTGCAGGAACTCTCTCGAACTTGATTCCGAAGAAAAATCTTGAATCAGCAGATTCAAGTGATCCTGGTTCACCTGTAAAAGTAGGTGAAGAAGAAACTGCGCCTCTTGTGGCTTTGAATCTTAAGGGAACTGGAGGAAGGATAGATCCTGTGAGTGCCAACTCTGCACCAGATCCTAAGAAGTGTAATCTAGTTGAAGTGTCTTTATTGATCGATCCGTCACTCAAGACGGACGAGTTGTCAGTCAATGATGTAGTTGTCTTAAGGACGGGAAGCCCTCTGAAGCCGAAAGGAAGCGCAGAAGCAGGAACTTGTCCGTCCTCAACGTCAGCGTTCATAACTATTCTAACATATCTCGATCTGTTAGGACGCTTGCCTGACACATTTAGACGACGCTCAGATTCAGTCTCAGCATCAAAGTTGAAGAAGGCTTTATAATCTCCAATCTTTGTTCCAACATAGTTGTCGTCACCTGAGTTAAGATTGCAGAGAGAATATTGCTCCAAAACTCGCATGTCAGTGTCAGTATCGTAGTAATCTCTAACTAAAACTGTGAAAGTTCCATAAGGATCTTTTGGATTAGTTGATCTTCTAAGATTTGATATCGAGACCTTAACTTTCTTGTTTCCAGCTGTTCCGTCATCTAATGACTCAAAGTGGAAAAGATCATATTCTTTCTCACCGAAAGGTTGTGAGATAAAAGGAGTTGATCTTGCTGCCTGATATCTTGTGTTAAAAGATCCAAACAGCTTGGTGTAAGTTGTTCCAGCGCCGCCTGCACCAGCAAGTGTGAGAGAAGATCCTGATAGGATTGCAACTGTTGCAGTCCCGGACTGTTTAACGCGAGCTAACTCATCTTCTACAGGAAAATCTAAGTAGAGATAGTGTTGCTCTTCATTTAATCTATCTGGGTTTGTGTTAAGTATCTTTCCGACATAATGCTTACTGTCAGGGTTTAGTGATGCTGTGTAGATCTTAATACCTAATTTTGACTCATCGCTTGCAAATGCAGATCCTGCTGCTGAAGAAAGCACAAGCTTAAAAGTTCCTTGCTCTGCAGTTCCATCATAAGCTCTGATAGTAGCTGTGTCATCTGAGGTCGCAGGTGATGAGTAAGTTCCATCGTAATTTAAAACTTCAAATCTCGATCCCGAAGGAGTCATTAACATTGCTCTAATCAGATGAACATCACCACTCGCATTCACAGAGTTGTTGTCTGTGAACACTGGCATTCCGTATTGCTCGTTTGCCTGAGGATCGTGAACTGCTGCTAAAAACTGAACGACACCGTTAAATCTTCCAGTTGAATCTGATCTGGTCACATCTGCGAGCAAGAAACCTGCATTCTTCACTGTGCCTTTTGTCTGAGTGTTTGAGATGTCTGTAGTTGTGCTATTTGCTCCTGCGCCTAAAACTCTAACATAAGTCAAAGCTGTTCTGTTCTTCAACCACTCGTTAGCTGCATAAGTTCCAAATTTTTCTGGATCAAGTGATCCAAACTTATCTTGAAAATCTGTAAATGATCCAACAGTGATAGGAACAAATGCTGGACCTTTCTGTGCAGTGCCGATAACGCCTGCAGGAACGCCTACAATTTCCGTTGTTCTCTGAGTGAGATCAATCTCGCGCTCGAAGAAGCCTGGAGATCTGAAAGTTTGTTCTGCCATCAATTACTCCTAAAATTTCTATTATAACTATGTTTGTGCTTGCTAAACATCTTTTCTATTTATGACTCAATTCTCTCAATTACTTCAAGTATTTCTGCAGATGCGACAGTTTCTCCTGCTCTTTGATTTCTTGTCCTCACCTTAGAAAACTCTGTCTTTGTAGAGTTTGTAAAAGGATTGACAATAGTGTTCTGCAAAACTTCTCTTGACTCGCCTCTGATTAACTCATACTCTTTAATATTTGTAAGATCTTGGAGCGAGTGTCTCTTGATTTTATCAGGTAGCCTTTCAGGCTGATAGTCAATGACTTCGGGCGCACCAATGCTCGTTCCAAAACTTAACTCTGGTGCAGAGACATAAGTTCTCAACATCTTAGGCATACCTGGGTGTTTAGGATTGATTATGTATCCTGGAATCGTGACATTAAATGTGTGCTTGATCACTCTCTCGCTTTCTGTGTAATCTTCAAGATTTGTTCCTGAGTTGGAAAAGGGGCCTGAGAAGAAAGCGACGAGCTCATACCCGCCGTCAGTCAAGATTGGAATCTCTTCACCCTGCCCAGTAAAATTGATGAGCAATGTCTCAAGCATCTGATTTGACTGCTGCATATACTGTGTCCAAAATATGACATCGTAAGACACAGCAACAAACTCAGGATACGGAACTTGAATGACTTCAAAGATATTTCTACCTAACTCTTCACCCAAGCTCACATTTGCAAGCCCAGAGAACTGAATATTTGCACTACTTCTTCTCGTAGTTGAAGTTCCTGGAATCGCGCCAAATCCAGGTGACGGAGTGTTAGAAATAAAGTGTTTTCTTGAAGAGACATTATCTTGATTTTTAATACCTTGCTTGTTGATAATATTTTGATACTTTCTATCTCTCTCGCTTAGACGATATTTGACAATGTAGCTCTCTTGCTCTCTGAAAGCGATGGCAGTTTTCTTTCCTGACTGATCTGCAGAGAAATCGATATTCTGTCTCATGATAGAGATAAGTGGAAGGATCAGCGCATTCTCTCTGTCTCTGATGGGATTCTTTCTTCTGGTTAATGCAAAACGCTCACCAGACGCAAAGATGACAGGAACTTTTTGAAGCGTGCCCTTGTGTTTCACTTCGAAAGAGATCTTCTTGTCAAAGAGCTCAAAGATGGCTCTATCGATGTCCTCTATTCCTACAGACGGAATGTCAAATTCATCAGGAGCATTATTGCCATCAAAATCTTTGATAACTTTCTCGCCCTTAGGTTTTGGAAGCATGCTCATTCTCCTTCTTCGTCATAGAACGAAGATCCTGCAGAGGTCTCATCTCCTCTGGGCGAAACTTCCTTAGGACCGCTAATGGGCTCGTCAAGAACGCCATTCTTTCTCAACTGACGAAGATCTCCTGTCTTGCCTAACTTGTTCTTGTCAAATCCGCGCTGCTGGACAAATGTCTCTTGCACTGCATCTGGATCTGAATACTCTTCTGAAGTGGGGCCAAAGATCTTGGATAGAAACTGTCCTTTTCTTGACTGCTTGCCTGTGATTGTCTGATAGCTCTTGTGCTCAATCTGACCGAAGATAACACCCGATAGCGGGCCTGTGATGACCTCAAAAAATGTCGATCCGTAAGAGAAAAAGTCGCCCTCCAAGATCTCTATGCCCTTGTCAAGCAAATCTCTTGTTTGAACATAAACCTCAACTGTGTAGTATTGCTCAGATCCAAATCTTGTGGTTCTAACTTCTTGTGGTTGATACTTGACCAAACAGTCAATCTCGATTGGATTTTCAAAAACCTTGTCAGGAGATTCCTCGTAAATGTCATGAACTTTTGACTTAATCTCAGATACTGAGAAATAATAAATCTTCTGCCCTACGACATCCTTGACAAGCTCTTTTGCGATATCATTGATAAAATTGATCTCTCTTGGAGATATAAAAAGCCTGCCCATTTGTCACCCCATCATGATTGCTTTACCGATTGGCATCGGTATGTATCTAAGTTGTTTGTTCATCTGCTCGGCACGAGTCGATTGAATCTCAATCAACTTGTCATAAGTCATAGTGTCGAGCATCGTCTTCAGCTGTTCTTTAAGCTCCTTCTGTGTCTCACGTCCTTGTGATATTAGATCACCTCCGTTAAGTGTGACTTCGCCACCGGGTATCGGAATATTACCAAACTTTGCTCTAATCAAACCTAACTGCTCTTTAGAGAGTGCCAACGTGTATTGCCGTATCCACTGCTTGCCTATCGAGTTGATTCTTGAGTATGTCAAGTTCCCAAATGGAATATTTGACATGTTTGAAACACCGTGCTGCATCTGATCTTTGTAAGCAGGTGCCAGAGGATCAGCGTATTGACGAACTCTGACCCATAACTTTTTAGTGTCTGATGTGGGTGTCGGAAATATTCTTAGCTTTGTTCCTGACACTTCGTATGAGTAGTTAGATCGTCTCACTCTGTTTGATAGATCAAGCTGACCTGCTCTTAAAATGTCTTCGAAGACGGGCAGAATATAGAAAACTGTCTCAGGAGTGAATGACTCAAAGCTAAACTCATTGTTCAAGTAGTTTATGGCTGATGTTGTGTCAAAGAATCTATACGCTGCTTGAGGATTAAAGTGAAAGAGCTCGACTATCTTAAGCTTTCCTTTTGACTCATTAAAGAGAGGGGTGCCTGCAGCATTTTTTAACTCTGTGTAGAGATCGTAATCTTGTCTTCCCATCTCCAGGTCTATCGATCCTGAGAGCGAGTTGTAAGAACCTCCGACACCTGCCTCCATCGCGTAAGGCTCGGCAAATCTCGTGAGATACTCAAGATTGTCTCTGACATATTTCTCTTCGGCACCTGTCATGCTTCCGGTCGCATAGCCTAAAAAATTGACCAATTGCGACTTTGCTTGATACTGATTTAAGATCGAGCTGTACTCAAGGGCAGACTCTTCCATGTTGCCCCAGATCTGCTTCTTTGTCAATTCAACGCTCAAGACATCGTCACCTAACTTTCTCTTCACAAAGACAACCATCTGATCAGCCTCAGTCCTAAACTGAGTATCTGAATCAAAAATGCCAAAAGGTGTGGGTGAGAGCGTTGAGACAAATGTTGACACAATCTTCTCCAGACAGAATCGTTCTTAATACATAGGAACGACTTTCTCCTTTAACAAGATCTCACTGACTTTTTAGAAATGTAAATCTTTTATTGTCAATTTTTAGATTTTTCTTCCCAACTTTTTGACACACTGTCTTCTTTGATCGGGCCACCTTTTGCCCAAGTGGTGCAAGTTCTGGCACTGTGACACTTAAAGTGGTGCATCCAGCAATAACCCAGCTCTCCGTCTTTATCTGATAGGTCACCCGGCATGCACTCTTTCATTCCAGGAGAGACATCGAATGCAGCACAGTTCCCACACAGAGAAGATTGTGCAGCCTTTTCTGTCGTGTCCCACTTCTTAGCAACTTTTTTCCAATAATCACCAGGTTGATCGATGTTTAGAGGGCCGTACATGTACTCTTTGATCGTCATATCTCTGTTCTTAGTATTGACCTTAATGTCTTGCGTCGCAACAGGACATGTGATCTTCTCGACAGCTTCTCTTAAGAACTTACGCCATTCCTCTAAGATTGGCTTAATTGATGTTCTGGTCATTTCTCTTCTCCTCCAAACTCTAAGATCTTCTTATTATCTTACTCATTTCCATCAAAGCCTCATCTTCATTAAAATCTGTTTTTTGTTGCAAAGTTTCTCTCATCGCTTTACTTCTTTCCACAGCACGAAGCTGTCTAAGTGCTCTTCGATAAGACATGGGTTTCTTTGACAAAGCTTTTCGAACCTTATCACCTTTCTTAGGCTCTTTAGGATAAACTTTGTATCCGCCTGCAACTTTTCTAATCTCTTCTTTGATGAGATCAGCGATAAACTGTCTTAGATTGGCCTCTGAGATCTTCACAGATGACTCCTGTTGAATTGCGAATGTTTTCTAATATAGATAGGTGGTTAGAGATCGTTTAAACCCAGAAACAAAACAAGCAGCCCCAAAGGAGCTGCCTGTCATTTACTTTATTAAAAGTAAATCACGCGTCAGGCGTCCCACCGTCCGCCATGACAACAACTCTCCAAGAAGTTGCTGAGTCTCTGATGCACATAACAACAGTTTCAACTGTAATTGCTAGTTCAGCTGCATATGCACCGGCACCGTTTGTAACGCTTATTCCATTAATGGTAGTGACATTTGTTCCATCACCCTTTGAAGAAAGTTCAAAACCTTCTGACGCGACTAGATAGTAAATCTTTCCGGCAGGAACACTTGCGGGTGCAGGCAAATAGATCCTATCATCTGCATTGGTTGCATTAGTCACAATCACAACGGTTTGATCAATTCCAATTGTGGAAGATGCAGTTGCAGCCGCAGCGGCCGGTGCTACAAGACTTACAGGTGTTAAAGAAATTCCATTTGCAATGCTAACGCCAGATCCAGTTTCTTGAAAAAGTCCTTTTGTTGAATTTACTAACACTTTAGGCATAATTCCTCCTTAAAACTCACATGATTCCAATGCGCTGGTGAGATCAGATTTATGCTATGCATTGGGCTTACATTAAGTATTATCAGAGATCTAATTTTTCTAATTTTTGTTTAATACTATTTGAAGATAATTTTAAAACTTCGACGATCTTAACAACTCGAGGATCTACACCGCCTGCATCACTTGCAGATTTCTTTCCGATCTCTTCTTTGAGAGCAGCAACTTCTTTCTTCAGCGCAGCGATCTCTGCAGCCAACTCTGCAACTTCAGCACCTGCATTCACAACTTCTGCTTCAACTTCCGCGACATCGACGTCAGTTCCAAAATTCTTTCTTTTTGTCATAAAACCTCCTATTAAAAAGAATATTTGTTATATGTATAACTATAGAGAGGTTTTTTCTGGAGTTAAAATGATTATTAGAAACAGCAAAGTACCTTATTACCTGTCATTTTTCATTAGTGCATACGCAGTCACACTCTGGCCCTTTATCTTTATCTTAGATGAGGGTGATAATCAAACAATCATACATGAAAAAATCCACCTGCGTCAACAGGTGGAGCTCGGTATCATTGGATTTTATCTTCTCTATGCTGGATTCTGGCTCTATCACTTTGCTAAGACGCGCGACAGCTATATCGCTTACTATGAGATTCCTTTCGAGAAGGAAGCTTTCGCGTGTCAGAGCATGGGTGAGAAGTATCTAAAGAAGAGATTCTTTTACGCTTGGCTTAACTACCTGTAGAGCCAAATCCTCCTGCACCTCTTAAGGTTCCTGAGAGCTCATCTACTTCCTCTAAGGTGACACTCGGGCGAGGAATGATCATGATCTGTGCGACACGATCGCCCACGCTGTAATACGCGCCTGAAGGCCTCTGCTTGGCGAACTTAACTTGAATAGTTCCTCTGTATCCGCTATCGATCACACCCACAGAGTTTTTAAGTATCAGATCTTTCTTAAAGACAGAGCTTCTGGGAAAGACAAGACCCACATGATCTTCAGGAATCTCCAACGCGATGCCTGTGTCATAGGCCACATTGCCAAAGTCATCAATTGAGAAACTTGCAGCAAAGAGATCTAAGCACGCGTCACCTGATGACGCATACTTAGGTTCCTGCGCGTTCTCATGACATTTCTTATATCTTACTCGCATTCTTCTTCATCTCGCACGAACTCGAACATCTTGTGTGCTTCCTCAATGATCTCATTTACCGTGACATCGCCATACTGCTTGTGAGTTTCCCACCGCATGGCTGCCTTACCCATTAAGATGTCTTTTGAGAGGATCAAAAGTTGAAGTCGCAGCATCTCTGTGGGTGACAGATCTGCTTTGGGCAGGGTCAGGGGTAGAGTTAAACCAACTACCTCTTCTGACTCTTCGTTATCATCTTCAACTACTTGAGCTTGTTTGTTTGTCATTTGATCTCCTATGTTGTTATAATACTTCACAAGGCATAAAAATACACACCAAGCGTAAAAGCTTACTTAAAGAATGTTTTTAATAAAAATATTGCTACCACATCCCCAGATTTTAAAGACATTATTTTCTGAAGCGATGATCTTTTCCGACTTTCCATTTGATGCTCGAAACTTGAAACGATCAAATCTCTTTCTGCCATCTGAATACCAGTAGTCAGGCCCTGTTTCTTTTTCTAGCACAAAGCCTGTGTTTTGATAACCTGAGCCTTCACCAAATCTAAGGTCAGCGTATGTGAGAATGCCCTTAAACCCTTCGGATCTCGCCCAGGATTCAATTCTTGTCAAGATCTTTGACAAGCCTCCTGCTACATTTGTATTGATTTTTGATGCAAATCTTGAGATCTCTATTAGATCTTTATACTTTTTTTGACGCGGTTTTCTTAGTGATAGGCACAAGACAAGTTCGTTCTCATAATAGAGGCCGAATCTAACAGAGGAAGGTGCATAACCAGAGATGTGATTGCTCTTAAAGAAAGTTTGAGCATCTTTTGATGAAACTTCTCTCAGCACGCACTTCCTTGCAAAAATCTTCTTATGGATAAGCCCTAACCGATTTTTAATCATTGATTCGCAGATGTCTCTTTTGTCTAACCACTCGTCACTAAAAAAATGAATCAAGCTAACGCCTTCACTCTTTGCTTTCTTTTTCTTATTTAGATAATAATGACGATCTCTTGTGCCCTTGTTTAGGATCGAATGATAGTAGAGGCCGTTGTGTTCTATCCCGATCTTTTTAGAAGGAACATAAACATCAATCTCTTTAGGCGACAGAACAGATCTGTTGTTGTATTCAACTTCTAAACCTAAAGATTCGATAAAAGATCCGATCTCCTTTTCAGCCTGCGACGTTCCGACAGGATTGCAAGATGGACACGAAGAGCCTCTTTCAAAAGCCTGCAATGTCTTCTTAGTAGTTATTCCGCATTTTTTACATCTAAACTCAAGATGCTGCTTTTGACGAGAAAAATATTCTTCATAACTTGTGATCAAATCAAAATCTCTATCTCTTTCTGAGATTCTTGACTCAAAATCTGAATCTGAGACGATCTTAGAAAATCTCATTTTATTTATTGTATCTTCTGTATGACTCTTACCAAAGAAAGGATTGTTCTCTCCTCGCATCTTTTCTGACTGCTTTAGTAATCTCGGATCGGTTTTTTTTGTTTTTCCTTTGTTCCAGGCAGGTGCTTGACCGCCTTTCTTTCCTGCGATTGAAGATCCGACCACCGCGCAATTTTTACAAAATCTTTTAAAACTAAAAGAGACATATCTCGTCTCTTTCCCGCAATTTTCGCATTGAGGTTGAACTCCTCCGTGAAGATAGTCAATTGTGTATTTTAAAGAGCTTAGTTTATGTGTGCTTTGTAGATGATTGGAAAATGCTTTCCCGACACCTTGAAAGTTGCAAATTTGACAAATCATAATGTCATTATACCCTTGCAAGGAGCAATGTATAAAAACAAAACGGGGTAGCCCTAAAGCTACCCCGTTCACGGAGATCAGATCAGTTAGATCAGATGATGTCCATGTCCATGCAGGTCACGGTGCCGTAGAAGTCAGCGCGAACCATCTTCTTGCCGTAGCGGGTCATAACACCCTTGCGAGGAGTGAAATCCTCTGGCGCGAAGATTGTTGGTGTGACAATCAAAGGAACATAAGGAGCGTAGACGTAGCCGGTCTCGAGGTAGCTGCCGCCCTTGTAACCGACGAGGATCTTGTTACGGGGGAAGTAGGGATCCTTGTAGACGGTGAAGCGGTTGCTTAAGCTACCGATCGCCGCGGCGCCGAGTGAGAACTCGCTACCGACCTGACCCTGGCCGTCGATCTTGATCGAGGGCTTGTAGAGAACCGAAGCCTCGAAGATGGTGGCAACTTCAGGTGAGCACACGAGGAAGTTAGCGCTACCACGGAGAGTCTTGCGATGGATCTCGTTGGCGACGTCGATGATGGTTTCAACGAGAGTCTCGTACCACTCTCTAACGGTTCCAGTGAACTGGGGTCCTGGTGCGAGTGAAGAAGCACGCTCAACGGCTGCGCCTGTTCTCTTGTTAACGAACTTACCGGGGCTGCGGCTCCAGTAGAAGTTAGCGCCTTTGGCCTCGACGAGTAGATCGTTGAGGATCTCGCGATCGATCTCGAGAGCGATCTGCTCGGAGAGGATCTGAGTGAGCTCAACCTCAGCGTCCATGCTGTGGTAAGCGTTCAGGTCCTGAGCGAGCTCGGGGCTCCAGCGAGCGCGTAGCTTGCGGGTTGTTGCGGTGACTGCAATGCTCTCGATCTTGATGTCGATCTCGGGGATGACAGGCTGAGGAGAAGAAGCGAAGTCAGACTCGAAAGAGGGGATGACGAGGGTTGAACCAGTGCCGCCGCCTGAGGTCGTGACAGTATCACTAACGACGAACGAAGCAGAAAGATGTGAATCACCTGATGTAAGAACTGTGCCGAGATAATCGCTGCTTTCAACAACACAGAGAACAACAGTTGAAGCGTCTGCAGTTGAAGCAAGTGGGTTAGGTGTAAATGTGCTTGCACCTGAGTTCCAAGTTCCTAACTGGTTGAGTCTTCTAACGTTTAAGATGCCAGTTCCTGACTGGACAGTTGAACTTTGTGCTGTTAGACCAGAACCGCCTGCAGTGTAAAGTGCGAGAGATTTGACTGCACTCGGATCCATGGCCTGACCGCCGGTTGACCCTGTGAGATCTGCGGCTCCGATGACTGCGAACATGTAGGTTGAACCTGCTTCAATTAACTGAACGATCTGAGGATCGAATTGCAGTAACTTACCGTCTGACCCACTAACTGTGGCATAACCATCTGCATCATAAACCTGTGTGGCACCGCCGCCGAAAGCTCCAACTGCTTTAACAGCAGTCGCAGATCCTAGAATGGTGTTCTTGTGAATCTGTGTGAAAGAAGTTCCGACAAGATCATACTGACCGCCCACGGCGTCTGAACCTGTACGAACAGAAGAACCAGCTGGGTTGTTGTAGAGTGACTGACCCTTGTCATAAGTCACGTTGGTTCCAACAGTTGTTGTGCCGCTGACTGCAGCATCACCGCCTACATCGCTACCGTAGGTGTAGTCGAGGTAGAAGAGAAGACCGCTTGGGAGGCTCATTGGCTGGATGCTGACGAGCTCGTTGGCAACGAGACCGCCGAAC
>Ga0194115_10003128_pt1 | contig 18819 bp, 26 predicted proteins | sample TA2MahsurfametaG_3_FD_148656 | JGI IMG/M metagenome (GOLD analysis project Ga0194115, IMG submission 148656) | Freshwater microbial communities from Lake Tanganyika, Tanzania - TA2015002 Mahale S4 surface | ecosystem: Environmental > Aquatic > Freshwater > Lake | place: Tanzania: Lake... | reverse complement strand
TATACAGCAACTAATACTACATTTAATACAACAGCTACTTCTACTAGTAATACTGTTAGCGTTATGTATTTAGAAATTCCCGCACCGCCTCTTGGCTTTCCAAATATTAATCAATCAACTATAGGAGTATCATCTACTGCAAGCAGCGGTACTTGGACAGGAAGCCCAATATTATATGATTGGAAATGGCAATATGGTCCATCAAATAATACTTTAACATTTCAGGCAAATAAGACTTTAACCTACGCCAGTATATCTGGTGCGACCGCAACAATAACTGCATTTGATCATGGATTTAAAAACGGAGATACAGTAAGTATTTCTGGGGTAAACGATCTATACAATGTATCTAATATAACTATAAATTCTGTTTTTACTAATTTGTTTTCTTATTCCATAAGTAAAGCATCATGGTCTTTTTTAGTTCAATATAATGCTAACGAATATGTTAGTTATGGCGGTAATATATATAAGGCTTTAATTGCTACCCCGTCAAGATCTACTTATTCTGCCTCCGCCGCATACACATCTAATACAAGTTATGTAGATTATAATTCTCAATTATATAGGGCTAACATATCTGTATCATCCGTATCAAACTGGACTGCTGGAATTACTTATACAGCAGGAACAACTGTTTCATACAATGGAACAAGATGGACTGCAAATATAACTAATACAAACCAAACACCATCAACAGGAAATTATATTTATTGGTCACAACTTGATACTACTCCTAATAATCCTACATACTGGACATTGATTAATATATATCCAGGAGGATCTTATTGGGAATTACAATCTGGTACTACAAATACTTCTGGAACTGCAACTGGACCAAATTACCATGAAGGATACTCCTCATCGCCAGTATCCTACACAATATCTTCCTTTCCTTCAACAGACTATAAAACTAGTACATCTTTACAAGGACTGACAACAAGAATGAATGTCGAAGTATCTAATGCCGCATTTAGTAGTTCATCCAATTCAGCTGCCAGGACAATATATGGATATCCATTAATTGTTTTAGGAAATAGAACATTAACTGCAACCACTGCTTCTATCCCATATGCTGAAGCAAATATGAGTGTTTATGATATAGATGTAAAAAGACAAGTATCTGTGACAAATGCAGGAGTATTTGGACCAAACATTACATATATTACTTCAACAAGTCATACATTTGCATCCTCATCACCTGTTGCTATTTCTGGATTTACACCATCTGCATTTAATATATCTGGAGCAATAATTTTATCTAGCACGTCAAATACTTTTACTGTTTTAAATGTTAATGGAGCAACTGGTTCACCCACTATAAATGGTACTGCTACTGCAACAATAACTGGATATCCTAAAACAAATCAATCAAATTCTTCTCCAATATCTATTACTGGACTATCTGAAGGAGCTGCATACACAGCCTATGTGACTCCAAAAAATGCTGATAGCCCAAGAGTTTCGGGAGTACAAAGAACAGATTCATTCACGACCCCAGTTCCGCCAACTGCATTTACATTTTCTTTATCAAACGTCAGCAGTGTAACTACTCCAAATACTCCAACACAAACAAGAGTCTCTAGTACATCTAATAACGTTTTAATCGAATTTGCATCCTCTACTCCAGCAGACACATTTGATTATACTCTATATTGGTCAGGATCTGGAGTAGCTGGCGGTAGCTCTAGCGCCAATATCCCTATAATAAATCAATATTCTAGTAGTAATGCGGATTATCAACTCGGCATAGCCACTACAGCAAATAACTCTCCAATAAGTACATATGTGGTTGCTACGGGTGTTAGAAGAACATTAAATGCAAACGTTAGCACTACAACTGGAGCTCAAAGCTGGGCTATTAATTTTTCATGGTCAAATGCAACCTCTGGCGGCACAATATATTATAGTAATGGAGTCGGAACATCTTCATCAGCAACTTCTAGCACAGTAACAGTTTATACAAATAGTATGCCTATTAAAATAGTCGAAGTTTCTGGAGCTTCTAATCCAACTATAACTATAAATAGCATAACCGCATATTCTGGAACTAATCAATCAGGAGAAACTAGATCTGGTACCGCAGGAGCAACAACTAGTTTGTCTAATATATCTAGGCCAACATCAACATCCTTAACTACTACTAATAACTGGACTTATGCTTTACAAAACTTAACAACAAACCCAGCATATGGGGCTTCAACTTCAACAGACGGTGGTTGGACAGCATCAATTAGTACACAGCCAAATCCTACTGGCGGAACATATTCTGTTATTTCACAAACAGCAGGCAGCGCTTCCGTAAATTCATCTACTGGAGCATTAACAGCAAGCGGGCTTAGTGTAGGGCAATCATCAACAGTAACTGTTAGATATTCACTATCTGGATATAATTCCGTAAATATTACTCCAAACGGATCAGCATTGAGTAAACTTTCAACACCAACAAACGTTTCAGCATCCGATAACAGAACAGATGGAATTAATGTAACTTGGCATGCGGTATCTGGAGCTGCATATTATGGAGTATGGTATGGACCTACACCAAGCTATAACTCTACTCCAGATTTTCAAAATATTACAGGAACATCTTACTTAGACGATTCAATGGGTGCTGGCGTTACACGTGATTATTATGTTCAAGCATTTCGTAGCGGAAACCCAACAGGAACAAAATCCGATTGGGGAGGCCCAGACTCTGGAACCAGGATATCTTCAGGAACTTCACCAGCAACTCCAACTAACGGCGGAGGCACATATAGTCAAGGTACAAATTATATTACCAATGCAACATTTACAAGATCAGCAACTGGTACCACGCCTATAACGTATTATTGGAGTGCAGAGGCTAGTAATAGCAGCAGTGGCCCTTGGACTCTTTGGAACTCTGGCACAATATCTTCTTCAACATTGGGGGGAACTCAAAGTATTCCTCAACAAGCATGGAATCAGGCTTTATATGGAAACTGGGCCCGATATAAAGTATATGCTCAAAACTCTGTAGGCAGCAGCGGAACCTTGGAGTGGCTAATATGATTTCTAATCAAGAAAAAATTAATTTAATAAATGAAAAATTAGAAGGAATAAATGTAAATATTTTATGGCTAAATACCAATATTGGTTTGTTTGAAGATATCCCTTCGGAAGGCAAGCCGTCCATGCAGGAGCAATTAAATAACTTGATAAGTAAAAAAAATGCATTGTTAGAGGTCCTTGACCAATTGCAATAAAATGCTATAATATGAAAGGAGGAAAAAATGACATATCAGTTAACAAATGAAGAAAAGTCCGCCATAATTAACCAGCATATTAAAAATCTGGAATATGGTATATATAATCTTCAGGTATCATTAATTGAAGAAAATGCTGTGTCTACACCAGATGCAGACAAGATTTCTTCTTTAAATAGCCAAATTGCAGAATCAAATACTAAAAAGACTGCCCTACTGGCAGAACTTGACGACCTAACAGAATAGGAATATAATAATGACAGAAAAAGCGGAACTAGTAATAACCGCCCTACAACAGCGCATTGGAGAGATTGTATCTAACTATGAAACTCAAATTGCAATTCTACGGGCAGAAATTACTCAATTACTTAATGAGAAGAAAGAGCGAAGTGAAGCTGTTCAAGAATACGAAGAAAAACTTAATAACACCGCCAACTAATTTTCCATCTGGTCTAGCAGTTAAAACTGACAAGGCTACATATTGGATTAAAGACGGCAAGCGATACAAGTTGATTTCCGATAGGGCCGCCAAATCGTGGTCATTTACTACGGTAAGTGCCACAGAGGCGGCTTTATTAAACATTAAACTTGTTGGTAAGTTAGGCTTTAGAGACGGAGCCTTGATTAAGAATATCGCGGATGGTAAAATGTATTTGATATCGCAGAATAAAAAGCGGCATATAGTCGATCCAGATTCTTTTGATAGATACGGCCTAAACCGTAAATCTGTTATTGAAGTATCTGAGGCGGAAGCAAATATGCATGAACTAGGAGATAACTTATAATGGCAGAATTTGATTCAGATGTAGTTTTCAGCCCTGGCGCCCCTCTTGATGTTAATAAATTAAATCAATTGCAGGCTAATATAAGAAGTGTTTATGATGAAACTAGGAGTTTAAATACTACTGTAACAACAATTGGAAACATTCAGAAAACAACTCCTGCGGTTCCAGTTATTGAGGTCGGAACAACTACAGTAAAGATAAATGGAAATACTACTGCTGTTAATTTAGAAAATGAAGGTTTTAGCTCAACCGCAAAATTGCCTACAGTAGTTGCAACAATTCTTGATGATTTAAAGCCTAATGCTTCTTATTCCATAAGGGCAAAAGCAACAAATGCAAAACGTATAATTATTGAAGTTACATCTACTGATAAAACTGTAGATGGACAAGAAATAAATGTAAATTATACTGCAATACAAATGGTGGCAAAAAACAACTAGCTTGACAACACAAAATCAAATGCTACAATTCGTAGCATATAAACTGCTGTCTGTAGTTTATTACTAACTTAAGGGAATAATGACAAACGATCTCAAATGGATGTTGTCTTCGGATCAACAGTTTCCGTATCAAGACAATAAAATGATTGAACTTTGGTTTAAGGTTATGGAATGGTTTAAGCCAGATGTGGTAGACATTTTAGGAGACACCGACGACCAGGCATGCTATAGCAGGTTTACAGAAGGACGTTCGGCAGAATTTTTAAAAATGTACAAAGATAAACTTGGCAACGCAATTTGGCCAATTATGGAGCATGAGGCAAAACAAGCAAAAGAATTTTATAAAAGAAATCGTGAGGTAGCAGGAAAAGACGCAGATTTATTTACAGCCTTGGGCAATCATGATATAAGAATATTTAATTACTTAGACGCCAAGCTTCCTGAATTTATTCCTATTGCCACCCCCAATGCTTTGTGGGGTTTAGACGATTATGGATTTGATTACATATACTATAACGATCTGCCCAAAAAACGTTATGGGGACATTCATGTTCACCACGGAATTTCAATTGTTGAAACTGGATCGGTAAGAAAAGATGTTGGAGAACTTGGAGTATCACTAATTCGTGGTCATTCGCACAGACTTGCATCTTATTATGTTTCGTTTGAGCTGAGGAATAAGGGCAAGGGTGAAACAAATCGTGGATACGAAATTGGGCATATGTGTGACCCAAAGTCTTCGGGAATGAAATATATGCAGCACCACGATTGGCAAAAGGGATTTGCGGTGGCACATATTGAGAATGGCAAATGGCCACACATTCAATTGATTGAGGTATCTCCAGACTACTCATGCGTTGTGGACGGAAAACTGATTAAACTATGATGACCTGCAAGAAATGCGGTGGAAGAGTCTTTGTGGATAGAGTCTTTTCGCAGAAATTGCATATAGAACTTTTCTGCCTATTATGCGGAAAAAGGTGGATGTTGAATAAGGATAGAAACCCTTTAGGGACATGGCTAGAACAAAAAGAACTAGAACAACAAAAGCATTACTCTATTTCTTCTTAGAGGGCAAGATACATAAATCCCTTTATGTGTCTCGTGCAAAAGATGAGGTAACTGCTTGGTGCTATCCTGACAAACGAAGAGTTATGTATAATTATTCTTTAGTTAAAAAGTATATGAAAAGGGCCTATACTTTAAAAGAAGCAGCTAAAGTATTAAATAAGCATAAGATTACAATTGAAGATTATATTTTGGCGGGAAAAATCCAAGCTCCAATTAAAATATATCCAATTAGTAATCCTGAATCTACGGGATGGTCTCAATATATGTTAACGGAGGAAGATGTCTTAAAGATACATCAGTTTATATTAGATGATGGATATTCTTCTTCCACCCCCTCCCGCACAGAATTAGTGGCTCTTCTCAGAAACGATATAATATTGTATACTAAGACAACCGATGGTCGGTTTATCCCAGTATGGAAGGCGGAAGATTAATGGCTAGTAGATTTGTTTTATGTGATATTTGTAATAAGGAAATAGAATTACGTTGGGGTATATTTGGACACGATGCCTTGAGTAGACATAAGAAGGAGCACAAATAATGTCGGATACAAAAGTAAAGGTTGAATTGTCGTTTACCAGAAACCTAGGCAATTATGAAAGCATAAGAATTGGATTAGGCGTAGAAGATATCGTAAGGTCTGGCGAGAATGTAACTTCGGCCACCGAGCGTGTATATAAGTTTGTTGAAGAGAAGCTAATTGAGAAGACTCGTGAAGTAGAAGAGGAATTGCGTGGCAGTAAAAAATAAAGAACCCTACATGCTAATAGCCTACTATGAAGATTTATATTCTCAGAAATATAGCAGGAAGCCAAAGATAAATAGGTTTCGTGAGAAGTGGGCTATGCAAGATGTCATTGATAGTGTAGGATATGACCGTGCAAGAGAGCTGCTCGATTATTATTTTAAAACAGGAAAGAACGGCCACCCACTAAACTTCTTTTTTTACAACTTTGACAGAATGGATCAGGTTGAAAAAGAAAGAGAGAAGGACAGAATTAATAGGTCTATGCTAAGACAGCAGACTAAAACTCTAGTAGAAGGCGAACAGGAATGAATATAGAGGCTAAGGTAATAACATCAGTATGTAAAAATAAAGATATTAGCACTCTACTTACCTCAAATGTTGATGAGCTGTTTACTGCCTATCGTGATGTGTGGGAAAGTCTAAAGACTTATTATTATAAGTTTAAGTCTGTTCCAGAGGTTGGTATCCTTATGGAAAGACACAAAGACTTTGAGCCAGCGCCAGATGTTAAAGGAGAGACAGGTTACTATCTTGACCAGCTAAAGAATGATTATGTTTCTAGCAGACTTAAGACTATTATTTTGCAGGCAGGCTCTGCATTAAAAGAAGATTCACCACCTAGAGTCCTTGCTGAAATGCAAAGTAGGCTGGCAACACTAAGTCGTCATACAAATAATATCAGAGACGTAGATCTCACAGATGTTGAATTAGCAGAACAGCATTTCTCTAATATTAAAGAGCGTTCTGCAGTAATGGGCGGAAGTCCAGGAATCCTTACAGGAATTGAAGCAATTGATAAGGCATACCCTACAGGCATGGCTCCAGGACATTTAATTGTTGCTATTGGCTGGCCAGGAAAAGGTAAGACTTGGTTTACCGCATACCTTGCATGTAAAGCATGGGAACTAGGATTTAAGCCAATGATTGTATCCCTAGAAATGTCACCAGAGAATATGCGTGATCGTATTTATACTATCATGGGTTCAGGACTATTTAGGAATAGCGACTTCTCTAGAGGTGATGTAAACATAGATGACTTTAGAGCTTGGGGTAAAAAGAAGTTTGAGAATAAGAACGGTTTTATTCTAGTATCTAATGAAGGACTTGCAGATGTTACACCATCGGTTGTGCAGGGTAAGATTGACCAGCATAAGCCAGATCTAGTTATCCTAGATTACCACCAGCTATTTAACGATAACAAACGAAGCAACTCAGAAGTAGAGCGTAATCGTAATATTTCTCGTGAGTTTAAATTGCTTGCCGTATCAAATAATATTCCGATTATCGATATCACCGCTGCAACGGCAGACGATATATCGGACCAAGATGAGCCACCAATGATGAGTCAGGTTGCATGGTCAAAGGCAATTGAATACGATGCCGACATGGCGATGGCTATCCACAAATATCCAAATACAAATATGATTGAAGTGGTTAGCAGAAAGAATCGACATGGACATGAATTTGATTTCTATCTTGACTGGGATATTAACAGGGGAATTATTAAGCCCATCTATGAGAATTTGCCAAATTTGAATAATGATTCACAGGCCAATTAAAAAGTTTCAAGTAGATGTAGAGTTTGCCGATGACTCAGATATGATAAGAGTTAGAAATCAATTTGAGAATTTGTTAACTCATGATATGAGAATAAAAGGATATGCACGGGTCCTTGACATTGACCCCGCATTTTCGGTAGAATTTACAGGCGAGACATGGAAGTTCCTAATGACTATCCATGGTATATATGTAGGAAAGAAGAAGGCATGGCAGTCAGAGGGGATTACACAGGGCAAGCTGATACCTCGCTCTATGCGCCCAACCACATTAAAGCAATAGTCAAAGGACTAGGGCTTAGAATTGTTGGTGGCTCAAACAATAACATAATACTGTATTGCCCATTTCACAATAATACCCACACGCCATCTTTCTATATAAGCGAAGAAACTGGGGCTTGGCTATGCTTTAATCCGTCATGCGGAGAGGCTGGCGGCATAAAAGATCTCGTAAAGAAGATATCGAATAAGAATGAATTTGAAACCATAAGATTTATACTATCTAAAAAGTCAGAGGCCTCGGATGCGTTTCAGGATACCTTAAATTCATTATTTGATGAGAAGCCAGACTTTGAAGAATTCTCACAAGAAGTATTAGATAATCTATATAATGAACTAGGCAGAAACCAAGAAGCAAAAGATTATTTCCAATCAAGAGGAATAAATGAAGAGTCAATGCAATACTTTAGGCTAGGGTATTCTTCTAAAATGGGTATGGCTATTGTTCCAGTGCATAGTCCAGATGGTCTGCCAGTAGGACTTGTAGGCAGGTCAATAAAAGAAAAGAAGTTTAAGAATAGCACTAACCTACCTAAGAATAAAACAATGTTTAATATTCACAGGGCTAAGCGTATTGGAGAGAATGTTGTTATTGTTGAATCCACATTTGATGCCATACGTGTCCATCAGGCAGGATTTCCAAATGTTGTTGCAACTTTGGGTGGGCATTTATCAAAAGAGAATATTAGTTTACTTAATAGATATTTTAATAGAATAATAATAATGACGGATGCAGATTTGGCTGGCAGAGAATTAGGTCTCAGTATTGCCAGCCGATTAAATAACAAAGACATCTTGTGGGCTTCTTACGAATATGGTAAGATATACCCACATGAAGCAAAAGATGCAGGCGATATGTCTGAAAAAGAAATTATCGCATGCATAAAGAACGCAGTTTCTGATATCGAATATCGATCCTGGAACTCATGATATAATGAATACACAGACGGATATATACCGTAAACTATAGAGGAGAAACAAATGAGTATAGTAAAGGGTCTAAAAGACCTCAACAAGGCACTAGATAAGCCTACCTACAGTGGTGGGGATGAAAATAAAGGTCGTTGGCTAAAGATTGAAGACGGCGAAAGCATTAAGATTAGATTCCTACAGGAACTAGATCCAGATTCACCAAATTATAATAACAAGCTTGGTTGCGGATTTATCGCATTAGAGCACACAAATCCAAAAGATTACCGCCGTAAAGCTCTAGATACGATGGAGACAGAAGGCCGTGATTGGGCACAAGAACAACACCGTAAAGATCCAAAGGCTGGATGGAAAGCAAGACCACGTCTATACATTAACGTGCTTGTTGACGATGGCAAGAACGATCCATACGTAGCAATCCTTTCTCAAGGAACAAGCGGAAAATCTGTTACACCAACTCTAATTGAGTATGCTGGTGAAATGGGAAGCATTACAAATCTAATGTGGAGAATTAAGAGAACTGGCACAAAGACAGACACCAGTTACACGATTATTCCACTTGCAAAAGATGAGAAGCCTTTTGATTTCTCTAGCCTAGAGCTATTTGATCTAGAGAAGACAGCAGTAAGAAATGTTCCTTACGCTGAGCAGGAAGCTTTTTATACAGGTGATAGTTCACAAGAAGAATACAGCTCTGCAACTGGCAGTAGCGAAGTCTGGGCATAGACCAGTAATATCGTGGGGGCCTTCGGGCCCCCATTAAGGCGGTTATGAGTTTTATACATTTACACGTTCATAGCCATTACTCTGCAATGGATGGATTAAATTCACCAGAGGAATTGGTTAAGCAGGCTAAGATACTTGGCATGCCTGCAATCTCAATAACCGACCATGGCACATTGTCGTCACACCGTGAAATACAAATTGCTTGTGACATGTATGGAGTAAAACCAATTCTTGGGGTAGAGGCCTATATCTCTCCAACAGATAGATTTGATAGATCATCATTTAAAGATAAAAGTATTCAAGCATATAATCATATTACCCTTCTTGCAAAAAATAAGAAGGGGCTAGAAAATATAAATAAACTACAGGAGATAGCATGGACAGAAGGATTTTATTCTAAGCCACGTATCGATAGAGAGATATTAAATGAATATTCTGAAGGTATTATTGTTTTGTCTGGGTGTCTAAATGGTATTGTCAGCAAGGCTATTGAGAAAGAAGAATTTTCGGAAGCCAGAATGCTTCTTAAGAATTTTAAGCAAACCTTTATGGATGATTTTTATGTTGAAGTACAACCTCATAATCCGCCACAAATAAACCAAAAGCTTTTAGAATTAGCAGACGAACTAGGAATTAAGGCGGTGGCAACAGGAGATATCCATTATGCCAAAAAAGAAGATAATCTTTTAGAAGAAGCCCTATTAATTATATCCACAAATCCAAAGGTAGACAAAGATGCCGATTTTGAAATGTCTCGGCAGATAAAAGATATGTCAGATAGATTTGATTATTTATATCCTGACCGCCGTATGTCATTTAAGGGCATGAATTTATTTATGCAGACTCGTGAGGAAATTGAGGCGGACTTTAAAAAGGCTGGAATAAATAGGACCGATATATTTGATAATACCCTAAAGATAGCAGACAAGGTTGGCTCATATGACCTAAATCGTAACCTAGACCTCCTGCCAGTCCCAAAGACCAATGCTGATGAAAAGCTACGGGATCTAGCTGAAAAGGGCTTAGAAGGGCTAGGGAAGGCCTCAGATGAGGTCTATAGGGCTCGCCTAGAGGAAGAATTGCAGGTTATTAAGGATAAAAACTTTGCCTCATACTTTTTAATAGTTGCAGATATGATTAATTGGGCAAAGTCCCAAGGTATATTAGTTGGACCAGGACGTGGTTCGGCAGCAGGATCGTTGGTCTGCTATACAATTGGAATTACAGATGTAGATCCAATTGAATATGGCCTACTATTTTTTAGGTTTATTAACCCAGACCGTAACGACTTTCCAGATATTGATACGGATTTTGAGGACCGCCGTCGTAAAGAAGTAAAAGATTATTTAAAGAAGAAGTTCAAGCACGTTGCATCTATTTCTACATTTACTTATTTTAAGGATAAGGGCGTAGTTCGTGATGCTGCTCGTGCTTTTATGGTTCCGCTTTCTGATGTTAACCGTGCATTAAAGTCTGTAGATACATTTGAAGAGTATGCCACTTCGCCAAATACAAAAGAATTTAGAATGAAATATCCTGAAGTAACTTGGCTTGCAGAAAATTTACGTGGCAAGATAAGAAGTACAGGTATCCATGCTGCTGGAGTTGTGGTGGCAAAAGATGATATTAGAAATTACGGCCCAGTAGAAACAAGAGAAGACCGTGAAGATAAGGCTTCTGGAAGAATTCCAGTAATTGCATATGACATGGACACGGTTGCAGATATTGGTCTAATTAAAATTGACGCTCTAGGACTTAAGTGTTTGTCCGTAATTGCAGACACATTAAATTCTATTAAGGAACGAACTAACAAAGAAATAAAACTGTCAGATATAACTTTTGACGATAAAGAAGTTTATAAGACGCTTACAGAAGGATATACAAAAGGTATATTTCAGGCAGAAGCAACTCCTTATACAAATCTTTTAATTAAAATGGGCGCAAATGTATTTGAAGATTTAGTAGTCTCAAATGCTTTGGTTCGTCCAGGAGCCATGAATACAGTTGGAGCTTCTTACATAAAAAGAAAGCAAGGTAATGAGGCAGTAAATTATGTTCATCCTATAATGGAAAAATTTACCAGAAATACTTATGGAGTTATTATATATCAAGAACAGGTTATGCAGGCTTGCGTACACCTAGGGGGAATGACTTGGTCTGAGGCAGACAAGGTAAGAAAAATTATTGGAAAGAAAAAGGATGCAAAAGAATTCGACCAGTTCAAGGATAAATTTATTGAAGGTGCTTCAAAGCACATTTCTAAAAAGCAGTCAGAAAAACTCTGGCACGACTTCGAGGCTCACGCTGGATACTCGTTCAACAGGTCTCATGCTGTTGCTTACTCTATGCTTTCTTATTATACCGCTTGGCTTAAGTTACATTATCCTCTGGAGTTTATTTTTGCAGCGCTCAAAAACGAAGGAGAAAAAGACACAAGAACCGAATACCTAATAGAAGCTAAAAGATTAGGATTAAAGGTTAAACTGCCACATATAAACGAGTCTGATGTATACTTTTCTTTACAGAAAGACTCTTTGCGATTTGGGTTGGCAGAAATTAAATTTATATCAGACAGTATCGCAAACAAAATCATAGAAGGAAGACCATATGCAAACTATAAAGACTTTATTGAAAAAGCCTCAAAGAAAGGAAGCGGCATTAATAGTAGGGCTATTAGCTCTCTTAATGCTATTGGTGGTGCTGCCTTTGAGGATAATCCTAGGAGCGGTAAAGAAAAAGAAGGATACTACGAATACCTAGGCATACCTTCATTTGATATAAAGAATATCCCTCCAAGAGTTAAGGCTCAAGCCTTAACAATAGATCAATTTGATCCAATAGGATCTTTTGTAATGTTTGGAATGGTTAAGAGTATTAAGCGTGGTAAGGGCTGGGCACGGGTTGAACTGGTAGATGAAACTGGCGGCATAGGTTTATTCCATCATGAGCAAACTCAAATTGAGACAGGCAAGATGTATTTTATTCTTGTTGGAGACAATCGTATTGCTAGATATGTTGATGTAAACGATATAAACCCAGACTCTAAAGATCTATTTGTAGACTTCCTGTACCGCAAGGAATATGATCTTGCGGAGGACGAGAAGATTGTGGTAAACTTTACACCGTATCAGACAAAGGCTGGCAAGACAATGTCCCACATTGTTATGTCTGATAAGGAAAAAAATTTGACCAGAGCAATTGCATTTCCTTCAATGTATAAAATAACTTTAGCTAAAATGCGAGAGGGAATGAAATGTAAGCCAGTGCTATCTAAATTAGATGACGGCACATTAATGATTAAGGAAATAAAATGACCGAAGATATAGTTCAGTCTATGAGCCTAAATAAGATATTGGTAGCACTACTTGAGGAGCACGGAACCCTATCGGTTCCGACCACTAAATTTGTAAATGCCGCTAATGAAGATAAAGAGTTGATCGTAGAATATGATGATCAGGATTTATCTTTTAAATTTAGCTTAAAAGGAAAAGATGAATAGCGAAGATATTCTTAGCCAATATGGACTTGACGCTCTTGCTGCAGTTCTACATGAAACGGCAAAAGAAAAAGGTTTTTGGGATGGCGATTACAGCAACGATAAAATCGGAAATAAGTTGGCTCTCGTACACTCAGAAGTTACTGAGGTGCTTGAGGCAATAAGAAAAAAGCAGGGCTCAGAAAAAATTGTTGAAGAAATAGCAGATACAATAATTAGATTATTAGATGTATATGCAGCAATGAGAAATGAGGAGGCAGTCTTGCATAGCCTAGATGATGCCCTGCACCAAAAAATAGAAATAAATAAACAGCGTTCAGCCCTTCACGGGAACCTGTTCTAAATGCTATAATAGTAGAGAGAAGAAAGATAAATAATGACAATTGTCCTAGATGACATATTAGCAAAGCTAAACCCTAAAACAAGACTAAGAGTTCAATCTGCAGTAGATGTGCAGGTTGAAAGACAGCCTACCCCAAGTATTGGTTTAAACAAAGCCCTAAAAGGTGGATTTGGATTTGGTAGACAAGTATTGGTTTGGGGAAACAAGTCTTCTGGAAAGTCTTCCTTTTGTTTACAAATGATAGCGGAAGCACAGAGGAATGGAAAGACATGTGCCTGGATTGATGCAGAAGCATCTTATGATCAATCGTGGGCAGAAAAACTTGGAGTAGATTCATCAAAATTGATTTACTCATCAGCAAAAACTATTAATGACATGGTAGATGTTGCTACACAATTAATGGAGGCAGAAGTAGATATTATTGTAGTTGATTCTATATCTGCTCTTCTTCCCGCCATCTATTTTGAAAAAGATAGTTCAGAACTCAAAAAGCTTGAGGACACTAAACAAATCGGCGCAGAAGCGAAGGATATGACCCACGCAGTCAAGATGTTAAACTATGCAAACAAAAATACACTACTCGTTCTCATTTCACAACAAAGAAACCAATTTGGATCTATGCATGCTAGCCACATACCCACGGGCGGAATGGCAGTTAAATTCTTCTCCTCTACAGTTGTTAAGCTCTGGTCTTCAGAAGCCGAAGCTAATGCTATTAAGGCTGGCGTTGCGGTTGGTGACAAAATTATTGAACAAAGAGTTGGCAGACCAGTCAATTGGATTATTGATTACAACAAGCTCGGTCCCCCAAATCTATCGGGACAATATGACTTCTACTACCAAGGAGAGTTTGTAGGAATAGATTCCGTTGGAGAAACTCTAGATGTCGCTGAAATGTATGGCCTTGTAGAAAAAGGCGGTGCATGGTATACGATAGAAAAAGAACGGCTACAAGGAAGGGCAAAGGCTGTTCAACATCTACGTGACAATCCGAAAGTTGTAGAAAAATTAACAGAGAAAATCAATGCCAAATCTTAATGAATTTATTAGCAAAAAGCCAGAGGACCCTAATCTTCAAAGAGTTGAAGAACCTAGACCGTGTGCCTCATGCAATAAAGATTCAGAGTTTTACTATTGGAATGAAACTTCAATGGAGATGACTTGGACCTGTCCAGACAACCACAAAAATTCCTATAGGATTAATTGATGTCAGAAAGATCTGAGGCTAAGCGTGATGGAGCCAAGCAACAAAAGAATAGTGGCAGAGGAGATTACCAAAAAGGCGATGCTATCTGGAATAAGTTTGTTGTGGACTATAAAGAGTCTAAAAAGTCTGTTGCTCTTTCAAGAGAAATGTGGGCAAAGGTTTGTACTGACACATTTAAGGTTAGCAGATTGATGCATCCAGTTTTAAAATTAATTATAGGCGAGGGAAATAACAAGACAAGATTGGCAGTAATAGAATGGTCTTTACTGGAACAGTTAATAGAAGGAGAATCCAAATGAAAGAAATTTTAATGACAACATTTGTAGGGGCTATGGTTGGCGGAATATTTAGTTTATTTAAGTTGCCTATTCCCGCACCACCAGTATTCGCTGGACTTATGGGTATTGTTGGGCTTTGGATTGGATATGCCCTTGTGACTAAGGTAATAGCATGAGCGATAAAAATACCTTAGAATTAATTAGCGATATTACAGAGTTTAATGATCTTCATGAGTATATGAAAGATCAGCATTTGGATAAAGCCTTGGCCATTACAGTTAAACTGCTCATGAGTCCAGATGTGCCACCGACTAAAGCTCCAAGCCTTATTATAGAACTTCAAGCTTTATCTACAAAGTTTTCTATGCTTGCTGCGGTATACTCTACCATAGCAAAAGATAAAGCTGGAACAATTAATAACAATAAAAAGAACGTATACTACTCAGCAAAGGAGTCGATAGATAAACTTGTAGATGCACTCAAGTATATCGTTCGTTATAATGGCTAGAGAAATTGTAAAGAATTTAAAATTTAAAAAGTATGAAGGTAAATTCAATGTAGTAGAGTTTGCACAGATGCTTGATAATGCATATAAGGCCACAAAGAGGCCTGATGGCGAAATGACAAAGAAATCGTTTAGCCCAAGTAGCCTAGGATATGGGCATGGAAATTGTCCAAGATATTGGTATATGGCATTTAGCGGTGCATATTTTGTGGATAACAATGATGCTACTGCCGTAGCAAATATGGCATATGGCACACAGGCTCACGATAGATTGCAAAAATTAATTGCTGGTCAGACATCTGATCTATTTAAAGAGAACTCTATGAAGGATGTTAAAACTGAAATAGAGATTACAAATGAGTATCCGCCAATTCGTGGATTCATTGACCTTGTGGTTGATTGGGATGGCGAAGAAGTTCTTGGTGAAATTAAGACGGCAAAGCAAGAGGTCTGGGATACACGTCAGGCTGAAATGAATCCGTCAGCTAATCATATGCTTCAATTGCTTACTTATATGAAATTGCGTAACGTTAAAGAGGCTTTCTTCCTGTATGAAAATAAAAATACTCAGGAAATTTTGCTTATTCCAATTCAGATGACAGCAAAGAATAAAAAGATTATAGACGAGTTATTTGTTTGGATGTGTGAAGTTTGGGATAATTTTAAGGGTGGAGATATCCCTATGCGTCCATTTCTTAAAACTAGTTACGCCTGCAAGGGATGCCCTATTAAGAAAGAATGTTGGGCAGGAGAAACAGGAACAATACAGATAGAAGCATACAAGGCTCCCAAGTAATGATTTGTGCAAATAAACAATGTCCAAATGGCAAAGAGTTTACTCCCAAAACACATAATCAAAAGTATTGTTCGGATGAATGCTGCCGAATTGCTACAAATAGAAGGATTATGGAAAAATATTATGAGAAGAAAGCAATTAGGAGCGGGGCAAAAAGGTCATGCGTTAAATGTAATTCCAGGTTAAGCAGATATAATGAATCTAATATTTGTGCGGCATGTCAAAAGAAAGTAGATATTTCTCAGAAGTCCAAGCTATTAAGGATGATAGATGAAATTGGGTGAGCTAATTAAGACTAAAGCTAACAGAGTTTTGGGTATAGACGCCTCTACAAATTCCGTCGCATTTTGTCTAATGGAAGACGACAAGCCAATTAAGTGGGGCAAGATTGAATTTGAAGGCGCAGATATATATGAGAAGATTCATGATGCCAAAATCAAAACGCATGCCATGCTACCAGAACTTAGATCAGACTATATTGTTGTAGAGGGAGCGGTATTTGTAAAGTCTCCCGATGCTGTGATAAAATTATCCTATGTCTATGGCGTTGTCATTGCTGAGCTTATGTCTACTGGCGCTAGTGTTATTACTATATCTCCTACATCTTGGCAGGCATATATTGGAAATAAAAACCCAACAAAGATGGAGAAAGACAAACTTAGGTTTGAAAATCCAGGATATGCTGACTCATGGTATAAGAATAAAATGCGGCAGATAAGAAAACAGCGTACAGTAGATTACTTTAATAATAAGTATAAGTTACAGTTAGATGATTTTGACGTGGCAGATGCATTCGGCATTGCTCATTATTCAAATACAGTATTGACGGAACGATGAAATTGTATAAAAGTAAAGATTGGCTGTACAGACGTTATGTCGTTCAGCGTAGAACTATGGAAGAAATAGCTAAAGAATGTGGCGTTACTACGATGACAATTTATCGTGCCCTTAAAGATAATGGATTAATAAAATGATCAATTTGGATAAAATGTGCTATAAAATTTTTCATATTCCAAATTATGGAGAATCAAGTCAAACAAGATTTGAATTGTTTAATCAATTAGATTTATTTCTTTCTACAAAAATGGATAGGCTAGACACAGACACAATATTGATAAGCAATGAAAATCAATATTTTGATTTTAATGAAAAGTATAATTTTATAAAAACTACAAGAGAATTTAAATGGGGAGAGCTAGGTATATGGGCCAGCAATCTATTGGCTATAAAAAATTTTTTAGAAACAGATAAAGAATACTTAATGTTAATGGAAGACGATATTTATGTTCCAGATCAAAATATTTTTATAGAATTGCTTGTCTATTATATGAATAATCTTCCTGAAAATTGGGAATTATTTAGTTATTTTGTGCATGAAAATCAATTTGGTAGATTTCAAAACAGGTATGGGAATGCTGAAATAGTCCCAGCTTATCAAGACTGGTCTATGCTTTGCTATATATTAAATAAAAAATCAGCAGAAAAACTATTTAATTTATGCTTAGCAAACGGATTGACTATGCCTTTAGATTGGTATATTTATAGACAGCCAGAAATATTTAAATCTTATACCCTTAGCCCTATTGCAAAAAAGGGCTGTAAATTGTATGATATGGTATCAACATTTCAACATAGAGAAACAGGCCAACCAGTGCCAGAAAAGAGATGATATGTCAAGAACACTAGCAGAAAAATTACCAAATTGGTTTTTAGGAAATAAAACTCAAGATGATTTTAATAGATTGCTTGATGAATTTAGAGGAAAGCCTAATTTAAAATTTTTAGAAATAGGTTCATTTTGCGGCAATAGTGCAGCATGGACTATTGAAAATATTCTCACAGACCCATCGTCAAAACTAACCTGTGTTGATCCATGGAATGGAAATGTTGCACATGAGGCATTTAATTTTGAAGACGTTGAAGCAGCATTTGATGAGCAACTTGAACCATTTAAAAATAAATTAATTAAACAAAAAGCCTATAGTGATGAATGGTTAATGAAAAATCGTTCTGTTAAATATGATTTTATTTATATTGATGGAGATCACATGCCTCAAGCATTTATGACTGATGCGTTGTTGTCTTGGGAGCTTTTAAAACCAGGCGGGATAATGGCTATAGATGACTATGCGTGGACACACCCGCAGGGATCTAGATACAATCCAGGACCAGCAATTGATATGTTTGTGAGCATGTATTCAGAGCATTTAGTTGTGCTTGAGAAGGGGTGGCAGGTTTGGATTAGAAAAAACCCAGATTACGTGCGACCAGAACATATTCGTGAGTAGGAGTGATAATGCTTGAACCAGTATTTCCAGATGTAAAAGATTTTAGATGTCAAGACCTATATTTACTTACGGTTGGCACAGAAGCAGGTAGAGAGATTTGGGATACCTGCCATGAAATTGCACACATGTTGGTCAAAAAAA
>Ga0194115_10003125_pt1 | contig 18829 bp, 15 predicted proteins | sample TA2MahsurfametaG_3_FD_148656 | JGI IMG/M metagenome (GOLD analysis project Ga0194115, IMG submission 148656) | Freshwater microbial communities from Lake Tanganyika, Tanzania - TA2015002 Mahale S4 surface | ecosystem: Environmental > Aquatic > Freshwater > Lake | place: Tanzania: Lake... | reverse complement strand
AGGGCGATAGGAAAACAGTTAAATTAGTCTCACAATTATCAAAACCACTATTTGACTTACGGCTATACTACAGCATAGCTCAAGGCCAAATTACTAATCCGCGCCATAAAAAAAATTGATGATCGGACAAGTCGGAGACTCTGTTGATAAGAAGTGCCATCTGCTCAATGTTGAAATGACCACAGTTTTGAAAACGGACACGGGACGGACGAAAAGGGAAGTTATGGACTAATGTGACTACGACAATTCAAAACTTTACAGTTATGAAGGTGCACAGGGGTCAAAGCCTAAACTGTCCGGTAAGAAGTGCTCTAAGAAGTGCCAGCTGGTCAATACTTGAGTTTCAAATACGGACACGGGACGGACGCAAAGGGAGTAATGGGACTAATCGGACTAAGTTATGGCATTACTTTTCAGTTATGGAGGTGCTTAGGGGTCAATAACTCAAAACAGAGGTAAGAAGTGCTCTATAAAAAGAATGCCATTTGGGATTACAGTATTGCAAATACTTGTTTCAACAAACAGAGTCGGCGCGTCGCCACTGGACTGATCAGACTCGCAGTCAATCTGTCGGTTGCTCAAAGTTAATGCTGTCAGACGCTGTCACGATCTCTTGGATAAGGATTGTCATTAACAGTTTACAGTTACTGGACGCATGATGCAGGACGTTGATCTTCTATCGGTGGAAGCCATGCTGTCGGTACCAACCGACATCATCTTTCGGAAGGTTCAGAACAAACCTTTACTGACCCGCACAGAAGGGGAATGCTTTGTCAGGATTGCGATGTTGTCGCACGAACTAGATGCCTGCTTGCATTTCGCCGAACAGATCCTCCGTCAACGGCGACAATCACGCGAGATTCGGAACAAAATGGATTGTACGTGCAACCCTACGCTACGTCCACTGACAATATTGATTCGTGTCTTTGAGGGCCAGTTGACTCCATCACTGGTCGGTGTGCAGAAGGCTATTTCCTGTATCATGATGGATCTGTCGTCCTGTTCGTCCCTCTTGCGACAGTCCGCGGAACAGAACTGGAGCGTAGCAGAGTCCCTTTCGGATGCCGTGGGAGGGACCTTGGCAGGTCATAGTAGCCGTTTACTTGCACGTGACAAACGGAACGTCGCTGAGTTGGAAGAAGAACTTGCCAAGCGGATTGACTCCCTTCTTGGCATTGCATCCCTAGATTTTTCAGAGGAACGTCAACGTATGAAATCATGTGAAAGGACGCAAAGGAATTTGTTCGGCGGAAGCGCCTATTCGGATCTTGCTGTCTTGTCTGAACCCATGCAAGACGTTTGCTCTCGACTCTTTGGTTGCGCAATCTTCGACAGGGTCTCAGGGACAGTGGCACCGGAGAGACACCTCACACAACCTGATGATGCCCGAACTAGACGCTCGTTGCAACTCACCATGGACATGGACGGTCACGAGAACGAATCAAGGATATTCGAGATGGAAGAGTCACAAAGTTCTTTTCGTAGGCAATCCAATGCAGCCGAAACACTCGCGAGTCTTGCCGGCGTTAGCAAGCCTTTATACCAACACTAAACAATGAGCCTTGAAAATTGTTTTTCCACGGACAAGCTCTCATTGTGTGAATCTACAGCACATATAGAAAGAATTAGATGTTCTGAAATAAAGGGGGGTAGTACAATTTCAGATAGGAGCTATCCACTAGCCGATCACGCGTATCCGCGGATCATAGCGCGGCGACAAAATACAATGGTTTTCTAACCAAGAAGCTTTCCGCCGAAAAGAAGGGTTTGCACAAGGGCGCCAACGAATGCGATCATAGCAAGTCGGCCGTGGACGACCTCTTGTTCTTGGCGAACCTTTTGTTGCGCGGGAGACAACTTGTACAAAGTATCGCTTCCCCAACCGATATCTCCTGGCGTACCCTCTCCATAGTGCTTCTTGAAGTTCATCGTTTCAACAACACCAATACCTAGAAGCACTTGAAGGTTTCCAGCGAATCCAACCGAGCTAATAGCACCAAAGATATCAGTGTTTGCGAATTGATCACCCGGCAAATGGATACCGGCTTGTTGGACGACCATGCCACAAATCGCAAGCATGCAGATACGTCCATGCTTAATTTCCGCCCAGCGAGCATATTGCAAGTCGGCTTGGATGTCCGAACTGAAATGAAGATAAACAAGTTTGTGAGCACACAAGTGGACACGAGGTCATTTTTGCTCTTCGCAGAAAGGAGGACTCACAGACGCATGGGATCAAAACCCATATCTCCAGGCATGGAACCATCCAACTTTTCAGGTCGGACCAAGAAAGGAATCGCCTTCGACATTTCTTCGGCATTCAATGCAACACTTCCAGACCGAGAAGACTGTTACATACGATAAAAAAAAGGGTGAGTTTTGAAAGCGATCCAAGAACCCGATTGTTCATCATCAAATTACATGCTGATCGTACCTGGGAAGCAGGGGCGAAAGCCGAAGCTCCGGCAACCAAGAGGGAAAGGAGAGCAGTCTTCATGGTCGAATGATGTTGTTGTTGCAACGATATGATAAGTCACATGGCGTTCGGCTCATCGTCGCGAGGATAGCAACGGAGGGGAGGATCGACTGGGCCCCAACGGGTAGTACGACGTCACAGAAGATTTGCACGAAGCAGGTTCAACAAAAGGGATCCGCAGTGACCCCTTTCGAAAGTCACGGAATAAATCGATTGCTATCATCGATGGATCCTCGGGGTCAAACTCGACCAAAATGATTTACCTGTAGATATCTGTCATATGTATTCGGCATATGCAGTCTTTTACACAGAGTTCGCCAATGTGACCTTTCGGTTCGCCGTTCATTGGAACGTGGTCGAGGTCTTTTCGTCCATCCAAAGTTTGCGCCGATGTGTGATGTCAAGGAAAAAGGAAGAAGCCGACGCGCGTCGGTCTCCTTTCGTGATGGGTAGGATACTATCCTGGCACAACCAAACTTTCCTCCCCTCGAGGTATCGCCTTTCATTCTACCCCTGGCCAACTTTTGTTGCTACCTGAAACAGAATGACCAGCGCAATTTCAAGTTCCGTCGTCGCACCTCTCTTGGCGCCATCTGCGCAAGTTTTTCGAAATGCTGCCATTCTTGCGGTTGGGTCGTCGGCAGGAACTGTTGTAAACAATGGATGGCTGTCTCTTCGAGGGGGGGCTCAAAAGAAGACAGCTGAAAAGGCAGCTCCTCTGTTTGCTACCTCTCAAGGACATTCAGTCGGCTGGATGGCAACTGGAATGGCAATGCACTACCTTGGCTACAGTCTCGCTCGACCGGTCACCATTGCTCTCTTTACCTCGGCATCGACTGGATTCCCTGGCTCGAACTTCGCATTCCCACTCGCCAATGCCTTTGTGAGTCCCATGTCGTTTATTCTACTCCTTCTCTACGGACGCATTTTGGAAAATCATGGTCCACGGGGCGCTCTCAAGCAGTCCACACTATATTGCGCTGCCGTGATTTTGCTAGCATCTATAGCCCTCGAGGTGACCAAATCAGGTGGGATGACGCTTCTTGGTTTCCCTGCGACGAAGTTCATCACGGCTCCACTCTTCATTTTCCGAGAAAGTTACGTCCAGCTTTTGACTTCTCAATACTGGAGCTTTATGGCGTCAGTCCTTACTCCTGATCAGAGCGCAAAATGGTTTGCACCCATCGCAGGTTTGACAAGTATAGCGTCGGTAGTTGGTGGTCTTCTGGTCCGATTCCTGACCTCCCGATTCGATTTGGCTGGAACAATGGCATGTACTGCAGCCGCCCTGGCTCTCAGTTTGGTAGCAACGGAACGAGCATACACTGTTGCTGACAAGCATGGCTTCACTCCAGTCAAACACTCCAAGAAGGGACATGGCAAGAAGGCCGCTAAAGTCGATCACAACGAAAGCATCTTCTCTAAGGCTCAACGGCTCTTCAAGAGAGTTCCAGTGCTAAGGGCCCTGTTTTTGGAGATCTTGGCGTCCCAGGGCCTTGCAACATTGCTAAATGTGTGCTTTGTGAAGGTCCTAGCAAAAGCCATCACCGACGATACGACGAGAGCTGGATGGGTGGGGAATTTCTACGCCCTAATCAATGTCATTACGATGGCACTTCAGTTTGGAGTTCTCCCATTGTTGATGCGAGTTCTAGAGCCGAAAGACTTGTGGAGGGTCGTGCCTCTGATTTCCTTGTGTTTCACAACCTTCCAGGCCTTCCAACAGAATCCATCCCTATACGTCGTTGCGGGATCTTTGTTAGTAATGAAATTCCTTGAGTATTCCGCAAGAAGGATGTTGGATGAAATGGTTTATGTTCCACTGGACTTTGAAAGCCGTTTTGTGGGAAAGGAGATCATCGGAGTATTTGGATACCGTTTGGGTAAATCACTAATGTCGTTGTCCTTGTCGGCATTGACATCGGCGTTCGGCGAATTCAATCTCCAGACGTTGTCGATTATATGTGACATTGCTGCTGTGGCATGGGCAAAGACAGCGTGGGATCTAAGTTCTCTCGTACCGACGAGAAAGGAAGCGCAAGATTCCTATAACGCAGGTCGAAACAAGTAGATATCGGGAGGCTTCGTCGTATTTATCCTAAAATTAAGTGGTTCATATAGCTATAGGCACTGACTGCCCAGGCACGTACGAGCCTTTCAATATCGTCAGAAGTAGTGTCACCTGCAATGTCCTGCAATCTCTGGTTGACCATGACGAGATTGGTGATCAAGGCGCGGAACTCCGCTTCTGGAGATGGTCCCGGCGCATTGGCATGGATGTATGTATCGAAGCAAGTTTCAAAGGAATCAGAACCGAGGCATGCATCAAAACCGCCCGCTAGAATACCTTGAATCCAGCGACTGACAGGCCCCTTCGATTGCTCATAGACCCCAAAGAGTGTCGCAGACGACAATGAGCAAGATGCGTAAAAGCCAAACCAGTCCGGTAGTTGTCTTGTACGGACCTCTGCCTGCCTGACTTCTGGTCCATATCGTAGAACCCCGTACATGAGATCCGCGTAGAGCCTTGCAGTGAATCCTGCTAGGTATCCAAAAGTGATACCCATGACGCCTGGACTATACGGGTTTCCACCATACACTAGATCACCAAAGTCACTCGTTAACACATCGTACCCCAACCATCTTGTCACATCAGAAAAAATTTCGACGAAATCCAAATCGAATTCCGTAGCTCGCTCCACTTCTTGTGTAACATGGTCATCATTCTTCTTTGTCGACCGTATCTGTCTCAACGTAGCCACTACGTCTGATAGTTGCGGTAGAAAGCCCTTTTCTTCGTCTACACTTTCCAGATCGATTGAGTCAAGCAATGAGCTCTCTTGTTCCGAAAGGCGCTGTTTCTGTTGCGAGGTGAGCTTGACGAGCTGTGAAGGCACCGAAGCAACAACTACACTACCCAGAGTCGCCAAGACTGGAGGCACTCCGACCGCCTCTAGCGTCGGCCTCAGACCTGCTTGAGCGATGAAGAAATCGCTGTCGACGAGGGCTTCCGTCACAAGGGGCTTACGATCCTTCGACGCCACTGATCTTAGAATTGCTGTAAGGAACGCACCAATAACCCCAGCTATTGCTTCCCCCAATGCCACCGCCACCAAGTCGGTCGAACTTGTCGGAACGGTTGCATCAATCACATTGAAGACAGTGTCGTATGCTCCCTCGATCGGATCAGCGTTTGGCTCCGTCGTTCCTGCCAGGCCAGTAATGATTGCAGCACCAAGTAGAATTCCAAATGTCGTTTTCCATGGATCTCCATTCCGTAAAGGTAATGTGGCATTCGGAGTGAAAGGTGGGATGGGATTCTGGGAATTTGAAAGCGAGGAGTTTCTTGCCAGAAGTATTTCACGGGTTGTGATGGTAGACGAAGGAGTTGATACTTTAGGAGCCGTTGACTTCAAAGTGTTCCCTATGCGACCCACCGTACGTTCATTGTTGCGAAACAAGAAACTTGTACATGAGAGAAGTCTACATGTCAGAAGGATGAAAGTCACCGAGAAGTATCCATGGTTGCGTATTCTTGCTCGTATCATTATAGCCACGCGATGTCGTCGAAAGGACCAATCTCTCTCTCTCTCGAACTCTCTGTGCGGAGTTTCGGTTGGAACGCAAGGTAAATTTATTGAAAAGTCTCTGTCATGGCACTTGATTGATCCCCTCTGGCTCGTGGATGGAAGAAGTGTGTTTCTGTGTACAGTTGCAGAACAGATTACCCTGCTGATCTGTCATGAAGAAAATCTACGAGAAGAGGGAACGTCGACCCAACGACTAATCACCCAACCCTCAGAAGTGGACGACTATTCCAATGTTATCGAATATATGTGAGGACCTTATCGGCTTTGGGGGGTAAAAAATCTAGAGAATTATTTGTACTTTTACATGTAGGTACAAATAATAGATACGTCTCTGAGTACCATCATGGCTGTTCTGGACCAATCAATTATGACCATTCTGAAGTCTCCTTGTGGATGCATTCCTGTGATTGCGATCATTCTTCCGGATACTCTACATCATGTCGGGCCCTCCCTCTACCTCCTTTGAGGTCTATGTGGCAAAGGAAGACTTCAAGTTCCACGCTGGACATTTTGTGGCCTATGAGGGATTCCGAGAACGACTTCACGGACACAATTACAGGGCTGGGGTTAGACTGTATGGATCGCGAAAGATTTGTTCCGATGGTTATGTCATAGACTTTGGGAATATCAAGAAGGTGACACGAAAAGTATGCAAGGAGTTGAACGAACTTTTTTTATGTCCGATGTATTCGGATGTCATCGATGTGAGTGAGGTAGATGGTCAAGTATACCTATCTTGTCAGGATGGGTCACATTTTTCCTTTCCGGCAGCCGATTGTGCGTTGCTTCCCATCGTTCATTCAACGGCAGAAGAATTGGCGATATATCTTTGGTCGAAAATTTTACATGAATTGAATGCAAAATGGCTCCTTGAACGTGGAGTCCATACATTGGAAGTCGTAGTTGCGGAAGCACCGAGTCAGGAGGCGACATTTCGATTGGAAATCCCGAAAGATGGGCTTGGTGACAAAATGCTGGATGTTCGCACCTTCATTAAGGAAGGCAAGCTGCGCCCCATGCCATGCTCTTATACCAAGGAGGACAAAAAGGAAAGTGTCTCCACCAGCAAGGCTTCGAGTTCCGACACGCAGTCTGTGGCAGTCCATTTGTTGCCACACTGAATGCTACAGAGGCAAGGCAGACCAACTTTGTAGATTTGATGCCGTTACTCTAATATCGCAGTATGCAAATGAACCTGTATTTCGTGACGTTTATTTCCAAGTGATTATGAGATTACTTGTCCATGGTATCAATGCTGTACTTTCTCATCGAAAGAAAAGCGAAAAAAAATTCCAAAGGTGTATCTCTCGATTATTTCGTTGATTGTAGAATCACTCAGAGTTTACATCACGACGCAAGCTTGGCATGGAGTTTCTCTTCCCATTATACACCAGCAAGTCTACCCGCACTCGCCTCATCATCACAATACCACTAGCTCGGGATGGACTAGATATGTTCAAAGTAAGTTTGGTCATACGATCTCCTGGCGGGCGGACGAAGAGACCAGACTATAGATATTTTGATGGATGAAATCCATAGGAGAATGAATCGCTTTCCTGGTATATCACATCATGGCTCTCATACAACTGACAGTGAATGCCAAAATCGATGTGGAATAGGACGTACGGTTTCATCAAGTCAGAAGAATGCAATAGCATCCTAACATGATAAGTATGTATCCTCTCTTGCGTATTGTCTCCCATATGAGAATACATACCTACGTTCTAGCGAGCATATTTACGCCGCCAATATCCTCCCGCCATATGTGTGGAAGGCGGAATCACCACAGTCCGGTTCGCAAATCGCCAGCCAAGAGTCACGTTTGTTTCCTAATAGTTCGCCCTGATTCGTCTATGACTCAAAATTTTTGCCGAAATACTAATATACATGTATCGATACTATAAACATTCATTCGTCGTGGGAATTTATCTCTGGAATGTCACAGTGACAACTTTGTTAATGCTGCTTGTATTCGGTGACTTACGGCGAATCGCTGATAGCGAGCTCGCCGACACGTGCCCGACTGCCGACACAAATCAACTCCTCCCTCCACCTCGAAGAGAATCACAATACTGTCATCGAGCCAAACACAACTTGTGCTGCTTTCTTCCAAAAACAACAGCCAGCAGCAAGAACAATTCTTCTTATTAGGCACTGGTATTTGGAAGGAATTTTTCTCGTAAAGCGATTGTTTCGGGAGGTAATCTCGAACAGTCGCACCACGACGACAAAACGGCGACTCCGTTGAGCTACATCCTGCAGGCGGCTATGGGGCAGTGTTCGACGCTGCCCACAGAGGGCCGCACTGCACGCTCTTCCAGACGAGGTGAATCACCTTACAGAGGTGAACAATCTGTGATTCCGAGCAAAGACAAATACTCTGTACGCGACAAGAAAGGTTCGCTTCAGGTTCAGACACATGGGGACTATGCTCCGATGGAGCAAGACCAATACCGAAACCCCGTAGGCGCTCCTGAAGAAATGGATGAGGACGAGGGTCGTGATGATATCCCTCAGCCTCCAGAGATTGCTGTTCGTACACGATGCTACAAATTGAACCTCGATTCCGAGATCGTCCCCCATCCGAGTGCCTTCCTTGGTCCGTTTTCCGAGGTTCCTCCTCCGTTGACCTACAGCAGCAGTGATGGATCTGTGGACAGGACGCCAACTGAAATCGCTATTCGAACCGCTCAAATATTCCGAGGGATCACCGTTGCTAAGGACGGAACGATTTTGTCACAGAATGCTCGCGCTACACGAAGTAACAAGGGACAGAAGAACAAGAAAGGTGAGAAGTCAAGACAAGCCACCAAGATTGATAGGGCCAAGGATCTCGTCGAGGAAACTATTGCAACTGGCAAGGCTCCAGACTCCGACGAACCTGCAAATATGATGTCTATTGTACCTATGGGGGAATACGATGATATGAAGTACTTGGTACGCGATGGTTCCAAGAAACTACGAGAGGCATCTGAGAGCTCAGATGACATCCTTATTGCGGCGAATCGTAGTCGTGGAAAGTCTGGATCTGCGGTAAGCCCACGAAAGCGAGTGTCTCCACATAACGCCTTTGATCAACGATCGACCCCAAACAAGCCACGACCTATCGTACAAAGTACACCCCCGAAACTCCAAGGCCACCCTCGTGACGGGCCTAGCACTCGACGGCTGGACAACAAGGCAAGATATGGGCAGGGAGGAGTTGATGGAGACTGGGGTAGCTTTTCACGCGGTTTCCATTCAATCTGGAACTGCGGTGGAACGGGAGAGGATACCGGTACCATCAGTCCTCACACTGAATACACGACTGTTTTGGAGGGACGTGGGGATTCAAACACTTACGGGCAACATCGATCTGGTGCAGTAAGCGCTCGAGCAAACTAAATTTTCGAACGTTTCCACAAAGGATACCAATAGTTTCACTATTAAAATAGAATATGATGGACCGAAACTTGGAAGGCTTCGTGGATCCCGTAGTATAGGCGCATTATCCCTCCACACGTGATTTGGCGTCTTTTTCTCAGTCGCACTTGACGCGGGAATAAATGTACTTGACGAATACCAAGCTGAACTGGAAACCAGCAGCGCCTAGCATCAGGAAAAAGGCAAAGGAGACGACTGACATGTACCCGAAATAAAATGATGTCTGCAAGATCCCGTTCATTCCACTTCGATGGAAATAATAATAGAATGAATAAGCGTATATGAAAATCCCAGTCATGCCTCCATTGATGTACGATGCCCACCACCAGCGATGATCCTCTCGAGCAAGTTGGAAGTAGAGTAGTGCAACCGTGATGAAGGACGTCACAACCACCAACAGGAAAAATGCCAAAAGTAAGATGCCAAACAGTGTGTAGATTTGATGCCCCCACATAGATGCGAATATGTAGTGAAGTTCAATATAGATCGCAGAGAACGGCAGGAAGCCAGCAATCAGAACCTGGAATGATCGACTGCGGTACCATGGGATTTCAGTTGGGATCTCTCGGGCAACTTTCGTGGTCCGTGTAGGTGCATTGAAATCAGGGCTGGCAAAGTTCTTCGCCATGATACCTCCAGCTACGGTCATAGGGAACGCCAAGAAAATATAGAGTGCCGCAACAGTCAAAATGGCCGTGAAGGGTAGCGCGCTGGTAGATCCATGAGCGATCGCTACTGAGTTGACCCACATGAAGACTCCGACGACGGGGGCAGGGAATAAGCCGGCGGTCAACAAGACGCAACGAACCCAGTTCTTTTCACTCATCTGTCTGTAGAGACGAACAGATGTGTAGCCCGCAACGAAAGAAGTCATACAGTACAGAACAACAACACCTGCCATGATGGATCCTCTACGTGTCGTCGAGATTAGACCAGTCAATGCCAAACACAAGTGCAAAAACGTGACGACAATCAACTGGTTTCCAGTCCCGACGGCGGCACAAAAGATGCCTGGAGCTTGCGGGAAGCGAAAGACATCACCATGAATAAGCTTCCATCCAGACTATCAATGAAGTGTGGTGAGACACATGAGTCATTTCGTATCTTTCGAAAATCGTACCGCCTCCGCGTTCTTACCTCCTCTTCCTCCATCGCATCATCATCCAGTTCCATATATCGCGAGAAGTCATTCTTCAGCACGCGAAGTAGGATAATAGTCAAAAAGGCAGTCAAGAGCAAGACCAAGACAAAGGAGTTGATAATGGATAACCAGTGAATTTCGAAAGAACTCGGGAGAAATCGTGACTCTACATATTTGCTCATTCGATTCTTCCAAACCAGTTCTTTCTCTTCAACCCAGTCTACTGAGTAAGAGAACTTGACACTCTGTTCAACGCTAATATCAGTAATGTCAACTCGCTTGTCGACCTGATACCGTCAAGATATAACAGGTGCGTGAGAAATCATACCGATCAACCGGTGCTGGAAATGATATAAACACAAACTTACATCGGTGCTGACTCTGATCGAGACAATCTGATTGTGATTATGCCCAATAAGAAAGTGCAGGTGGGTGAAGAGATAAGTCTTACTTTCTGTAGTCTCACCAACGATCACATCTTCTTTCTCAATGTCGCCAAGGTAACCCCACATGGGAAGATCTTCCACGAACATTTCAAAAAAATAATCGTTGTGAATCGCATCCTTCAGTGTCTTTAGGTCGGACGGAGAAAGCTTCTTCTCACACAAAAGTCGCCAGTCATAACTGTCTCCATAGGATACCTCATATGGTGAGGTTTCCCGCCGATCCCCCACTATGGATTCCCCCAGCCGTTGACGATGTCGAATGGCTCCCGCTCGCTTCTCACCATCACCGACCTCTGGCAAATCCTCTTCTAACTCCTCTGCTGCCGCTACTTCCTGTTCAGCCGTCGAGTGTTCATGGCAAAACGGCAAAGAATAATATCTGTAGGTCTCAGTGGGGTTGTTAAAGGGTCTGCCATATAAACACAAATCGAACCGAGTGAGAATCTCCCCAGCATATCAATCCCGACAAACACGTAGAAACTGTACTGGAAGCTACAGGAATGCTTACCCCACTTTATTCACGACGATTTGTACGGGGTCATGAGGTTGATAAACCTTTCCAGCCTGGACTCTCCTGACTTTGTAAGCTTCGGCTACAAATGCCGACCAGAAGAGTGCTAAAATCGATAATAGATGCTTCCTGCCTTTCATGGTTTCAATGGACTGTATCCCGGGTCATATGGAGGATCCGGGTGGGGCTCCTTTGGCATAGGCAAAGTGTCTCCGTCCACGGCAGAAGGGACTCTTTTGGCGTCTATGCCCGCAAATTACGTATCATAAATATGGGCCGATGCGCGCACCCAACCCGAAAGAGCACATCGGTATGTATGTTCTATCATACGATATGCGTACACACTGCATGGTTACTTTCATACATACATACCTTCATCTCGGGTGTTTTCATATGAGCATAGTCTAGGTATATACCTAAGACCGAATACCGGTACATCTGGAAGTTTCACAGTCACATCCCTGATTTGGATACTGACGTCATAGCCAGTGGATGCGATGGTCTTGAACCAACCAATCGTCGTTTCCGATCTTGCGACACCTGCTTGTTGCGAAAGAGACCTGCACTTTCATGACTTGACACAAAAGAATCACAGGAACGGTACCAACGTTGATCGCTTAACCATGTCTGGAGACAAGAAAGAAGCCGCTTCCCCCGCGAAGCTTGTAAGTGCATGTTGTGGAGAAGATCCCGAATGAAGACATGGCGTCTGGGCACTCATGAAGATTCTCGTATTGACATTCTCTGCTTAACTTTGTATCCCATGTTTCCATCACGACCAGGCCTTGTTGGTTATCGCTTGGTATGCCGGTAACACGCTCTACAATGTCTACAACAAGAAGGCCACCAACATGATCCATGCTCACTGGTTCGTCGCTACGGCTCAACTTGCTGTTGGTATCGTGTGGAGTCTCGCTATCTGGGCGACTGGGCTTCGCAAGATGCCGAATCTTAGTGCCAATGACATTGCGGCGTGCATTCCAATTGGTTTGTTTGCGTCTCTTGCTCACTCAGGATCAGTTTTGGCATCTGCCGTGGGAGCTGTTTCTTTTGCACAAATTGTGAAGGCGTGTGAACCCGTCTTTGCAGCCATTGTCGGTTTGTTAATCCCCCCCATGGACGTCAAGCCTCTTTTGGCATATGGAATGTTAGTCCCCATCGTCGGTGGAGTCGGTCTTGCCTGTGTCAAGGAGGGTAAGGGTGTCGATATCAATGTTCAAGCCTTCCTCTTTGCCAGTATGGCTAACGCAGCCGCCGCCCTCAAGGGAAAGCTTGGATCCTCGGTGACTAAGTCGCTCGAGGCTGACAAGACCAAGAACATGGATGCCGCGAACGTTTATGCCGTCATGAACATTATTGCTTTTACATGCTCTCTTCCCTTTGTGGTTGTCCAAGAACTTCCCACCCTTGGCCAAGAATGGAACAAGGCTGTCGAAAAGAATGGATTGAACGACCTTTTGGCCAACATTCTTGTTTCAGGATTCTTTTTCTACATTTACAATGTAAGTTTCGACGAGATGGATTTTTTTGTTTCGCCGTTGGAAAATCTAACCTGTCCCTTTTTCTGGAAACCTTTCGTCTGATCCACATCCCAAACCCAGGAATTCGGTAAGTCTGGGTTGAACTTCAAAATACGACCAATTTCGAAAGATATTCTTTTACCGCGCTAACAGCATTTCTTGTTTGCTTTTCATACATAGCCTTTGCTTTCACCAGTCATGTCGGTGCCGTCACGTCTTCCGTCTTGAACACTGCCAAGCGTGTTATCATTATTGTTGTTTCCTCTATCGTTTTCCAAGAAGCAATGGAACGCAATACCGTGATTGGATCTGCGATTGCTATTCTCGGAACTTTCGCCTATTCTCTAGCCTCCCACAAGTCCCACCCCAAGCCCAAGAAAGAGTAGACGTATTGGAGGGTCGTCATCAAATTAAATCCAGTTGCGGGTTAATCTATGTAGTGAAACGAAGTATGTATCCTTTGAACACTCAAATGACGTGGGAATACAGTCGTAAGGGGTACCTACTGTCGTCTCCTAAAAGATGAGCGCATTAGCCTAGTCCCCTCACCTTTCAGCGACCACAATTCAAAATGGCAAGAAATCCTAAGAAGTTACTGGAAGTTCATCCTATTCCTTGCACTCAGTACAGACGTTTCTGATAGCTGTGAAGACCGTGTACTCCGCCCTCCTTCTGTGCGGCGGGAGATCGAATCTCAAATCGAAGTTTATTGGCGTACAGATACTCCTTGGCTTGTTCCACGCTGACGACACCGGCATCTTGTAATCCATGTCGGACTCCTTGCATCAGGTAGGGAATATATCGGCGCAAGGTACCCTTATCCGTCACAGCTCCACTAACACCCTGAGCGACCTTGACGGCTGTAGCGGCCGTGTCCCAAACGTATCGCTTTTCTCCACCCTTATTCATCGCCTCCAAACTTCCCATGCCCCGGTAACGCTTGAGTCGAACTCCATCTTGGTAAAAGTATTCCCCAGGAGCCTCATCGGTACCTGCCAACATACTACCCATCATAACACATCCAGCGCCGAGACAGAGGGCCTTGGTAATGTGTCCTGTCGACTTGATACCTCCGTCGGCCAAAACGGGGATTCCAAATTTAGCAGCATACTTTGCGACATGATATACAGCACTAGCCTGGGCACGACCAACGGCACATACTTCCTGGGTGGTACAAATAGATCCGATTCCCATACCGACTCGTAGGCCATCGGCGCCTGCTTCAATCAAGTGATGTGCTTGCGACGGGGTGACCACGTTGCCTCCAATCACGTCGACTTCGGGATGGGTCCTCTTGAGATGACGAATCATTTCAATCTGGTACATGGAGTCACCCTGTGAAGAGTCGACTACAATAACATCCACACCAGCTTCGACCAACAATCTGGCGCGCTCCTTATCGTCGGGGCGAGTACCGATAGCTGCACCACACAATAATTGCTTGTTTCCAGCCTCCTTGGTTGCAAGAGGATTTTCTTTCTGCTTTTGGAGATCGGTCCTTGCAATCAGGGCGACAAGTTCGTCGTTCTCGTTCACAACGGGGAGCTTCCCCTTTTTAGACTGTTTCAACATTTCGTTGGCTTCCGCAAGGCTAACTCCCTCTTTCGCCACCGATAGATCCGCACGGGGGGTCATAAAGTCCTTCACCTTTACAGACGGATCTTCGATGAAGGCTGTATCGCGATTTGAGATGATACCGACCAAGCGGCCACCCATCTTTCCTGTGTCGGTGATAGGAAAGGACGAAAATCCAAGAGTTTGCTTCGTTCGGAACACGTCCTCAACAGTGTTCTCGGGGCTAAGACAGACAGGGTCAAGGATAAATCCATTCTTAAACTTCTTGACCTTTCTGACTTCAGCAGCCTGTTCTTCTGGGTTAAGGTTGGAGTGAATGATGCCAATTCCTCCTTGTAGTGCCATCGAGGTGGCCATTTTGTGTTCTGTCACGGTGTCCATCGGAGAAGAAACAAATGGGACTTGAAGCTTGATATTACGTGTCAACTGGGAAGAAATATCCACATCTCCAAGACCAAACGAAATGTGACCAGGCATCATGATAAGATCATCATATGTGTATGCCACACATGCCGGATTTCTGACAAAAATCTGAGTGGCAGTATACCTGATCGGGAGTAGAACAGGGGTGAACTACGACTGGGTCGTCATCATCATGCTGTAGTATGGAGAGACAGATTCTTACCCTTCAGCTCCCGAATTTAGAGTCTCTTCATCGATATCCGTGATCTTGAATTCGTCGTTGGTAGGTTCGGCGCTCATGATGTCGACTACAAGCTTAGAATGGACGGAAATGACTTTTATGCCAACAATCGCAGAAAAAAGATGATGTGCCACCGAAGCTTGATCTGCGAAGACATCTTTGGAATTCATTGGTTTCGAAGAACCACGTGTGACGATCAGACGTCGACACCCTTCCAGTCGAGTATGTATGACATACAGAGACGTATGCACATATCGTACGGTAGGACGGAAACCAGCACATCTCTTATAGTCTCATGGTGCGCATGAAAGAAACGAGTTGAATCTTTCGTTCGTCTCGGAAGATCCTCCAATGTGACCGTTGCCTGGGATGTTCCGAAAACCAAATATCCTAACGATCCAAATCAGGTTTTCACCCGGTTTCATTCAATTTGGCTGCCCGAAGAAACGCGTATCATGACGTTTCATCATCCCATACCTGTCGACAGCATCAATTGCAAATCATCGCCATGCGAAAAAGAATCACAGAAGAAAACGACGACACCAACGACGACGACACTAACAGTAGTAGTCGACCAGTTGATAGTGTCAAGATTCAGAATGCCCGTACCAACATGGCACTTGTTCATTTCATCATGACTGCACCAAAGTGGAGCATTTCACTCTTTTTATTTCTTGCTGCACGTCAACGTCCTATCCTGTCGTTCGAATCTGCAGTTCAGAAGCCTATGGAACATCTTCGTGTAGCGTTCGCCATGGAAAGTCAGGCCTATCAGGAGTGTGCTGTGAATGTCGGCTCGATACTTCAGTATGAACTACAGCTGGTAGCTCAGAAAGAATATGATCGAGTGACGAAGGTACATGAGAAGAATGAGGACTGGCTTCATCGAGCGGGGAAGCAGAGTGATCAATGCTTCGTTGCGGCGAAGAATGCACGAGACCTTCTCGTGGACTGGAAGGATCAGGGATACTCCGTCGACCTGGTGGGGGATGAAACAGTTTGTAACGTCAGTCAGCGGAAGGAAATAGAAGGCCTTCTAGGTGGGGAAACTCAGTTGCTCAAGGAGGAAGTGACATCCACCTGGGATAACCACGTCGAAGAATCTCTACGAGGCTTCCATTTGATCCGTGATTATGCCCAGGCTCGAATCCAGTACGATTATGATTACTTTGTCGGTCTTCGAATACGACCGGCCTTGGAATTCATATCAAATCTGCCTTCTGTCGATATTCCTTCTCTGTCTCTTGATCAAGCATTTCTACAAGCGCGGCTTTCAGGTCCTTTGGAAGGCTTGAGGAGAGCTTTGAATGAAGTCGAAGAGATCCTCAAGGCTTTGAAGGCTCGAATCGAGGAATTAACGAAGAGTGTTGACGACTTCTATGCTGCCTATTTGGCCCTATACAATCGATTGCTGAAGGCATCCGCCTTTGTTGCAGATTTCTTACCTCCAGGAGCTCCGTTGCCCCCTTTTTTCGACTTATCAGGAATACCGTTGGCAGAGTCGATGCTACCGTCCTACATAGACTTGAATGCATTGGACGTCGACATGAAGGCACTGTACTCTCTAGTTGATGAAGCTGCCCAAGCATGTACAAGCATCATCTTGGATGTCGTGAATGAACTAAATGATCAAGCCAAGCGCGCCTTGCTTGGCGCCCTAGACCACATAAACGACAGCCTGATTGCATTGCTAACCCTGGACGACTACGACCCACCAATGTTCGTTGGAAGTCAGCCGGGCTCGACTAGTATGACGGACGAGGTCAACTACCAGGAGAAAATTGCGCTTATGGCAGTAAACAACACCAAAGAGATTCTGGCGCGACTATCCAGTATGCAGGCGTCCGGTGCCTCGGTACCCAAGCCAAACTTCACCCTCGATGGCCCAGAAGACACAACAGCAGAAGAGACGACTACATTCGATCACCTTCGACCAATCTTCCCATCAATATCTGTGCCAAACATAATCGCATTCTTGGTTTCGCTACTCTCATCTTATCTTTGGCTTTTCGAACTTGCCGTACAGGCTGTTCGACTATGGAAACTAGAAGCCATGTACAGTAAGGCTGCGATACCTGACCTGCCTGAAATTTCGTACGAGTCACAAGACCAGGAGGAAGAACAGCCGAACAGATCGGAAGCCTTTCTTTTGATATGCATGAAAATTTTTCTGAACCCGAGGATGATAGTTGGAGCGATCATCGCACCTATTCTCCTACTCGTGGTGGCAGTATGGTATCCACATCTCAACAGCAACTGCGTGGAGTCTCGCAATGGTACCTCCTTAGCGAAGCACTTCGTAGCTCCAATCATGATCAATAAAGCCAATGCTCTGGGAAATACCTACTATCTTGAGGCAGAGTTTCAGTGCCGGAAGACCGAGAGTGCATTGTGCCAGCAACTGCAAGCTCAGACACTGACCAGTTCAGCCGGATATCGTTCCAGCTTTTCTGACATGAATGCCAACTTTGATGCCTCTTCTCAAGCCTTAAGCCTCATAGCTAGCTGCGTCCATCACAACACCAAGGATGCGATTCGCGATTCGTGCTGCGGGATCAAGGGATTTGAAAGCTGCGATGAAAGGTCGTCCCCAGGCTATTGCCCGTTCCATACACAAGGTCAAATTCCCATGGCATTCAGACCACTCCATGAGTACCTTTCAGAAGGATCTTGTGTGAAAGAGAATTGGCACAAAGATGCTTTACTAGAGCCTTCTATTGATTGTCTAAAGCTGAAAGAAGTGTGCGATATGATACCATGTCTTGGTGTAAATAAGGCTTCTCTTCGAGCTGAAACAGTTGAGACGGACTGCGGGATACAACTCTACACCCTCGATTCTTTAGTCTTCGCTGTCCTGACAGTGTTCAATGCTGTGGCTGTCAACGTCGTCGGCACGCTTCTATTCAACGGATTCCGTAGCGTGGCCTGGCGCAAACTTCATCCCGAAGGCATCCGTATGAAAGCCATGCTTAAAGAAAACGGCAGACTTGCCACTGGTGAAGATCGCGAAGATCGTCTACAGCGCATATCAGTCGCTATCACACGGTTTGAGTTTGCGGGGAAACTCCAGATTGTTTCTGGAGTCTTGCTTCTTCTTCTCTGGCTGTTCCTTGCCTTTGGCTGAGGTTCTTTGGACAAAGACCATAAACCTCGATTTCGTAGTCTGTCACTAGATAGATACAAAAAATTCATAATGCCGGCAATTCTTTACGGCAAATAGGGCATTCCATTTTGATCTCCATCCACTGCGCCAGGCAATCTTTGTGGAATAGATGATCACAAGGCGCAAGCATGTATCCAGACCGATTTCGAACATCGATCTCAGTGTAGCAGATGGCACATTCAAAGCTTGGGAGAACTGGACGGGTCGGGGGTTCGCTGATGGTCTCAGTCGTCATGGACACCGATTCCGGTCCACGATTTCCCTTCATCCGATTCCTTGCACCGCGGCTTGTTGACTCTCGTGCTACTACAGGGGTGCGGATCTCAGTAGTCTTGCCACGC
>Ga0194115_10003123_pt1 | contig 18843 bp, 21 predicted proteins | sample TA2MahsurfametaG_3_FD_148656 | JGI IMG/M metagenome (GOLD analysis project Ga0194115, IMG submission 148656) | Freshwater microbial communities from Lake Tanganyika, Tanzania - TA2015002 Mahale S4 surface | ecosystem: Environmental > Aquatic > Freshwater > Lake | place: Tanzania: Lake... | reverse complement strand
GACGAGTAGACGTAATCACCGCTGGCGCATTGGTTTTAAGCGAAGTTTGTTCAGCGGTTGGTTTGCCCGAATTGATTGCAAGTGAACTGGACATTCTTGACGGGTTGGCGTGGTCAATCGCTGGCTAAGCCCTAGCAAAGAAGTTAGCAATTACCGCGCTTTTGATCAGGCTTTAAGCCAATGCCGAGCTTGTTCGCGCTTGGTCAAGTGGCGCGAGCTTGTGGCCAAAGAAAAGCGAGCGTCTTTTGCTAATGAGATCTACTGGGGTAAACCAGTTCCTGGATTCGGCGATGTAAGGGCCTGGCTAATGGTCTTAGGCCTGGCACCGGCAGCCCACGGGGGTAACCGAACCGGGCGAATATTTACCGGCGATAGAAGTGGTGACTGGCTGTTCGCGGCGATCTATCGAGCTGGCTTGTCTAACCAACCCGAGTCTTATTCGAAGAACGACGGGCTGAAGCTAAACGGTGTGCGTGTCACGGCAGCTGTTCACTGTGCCCCGCCCCAGAACGCGCCGACCCCGTCCGAGAAAAAGAATTGTGCTGATTGGCTCGATGCTGAGTTTCGTTTGCTAAAGCCCACACTGAAATCTGTTGTTGCGCTGGGCTCTTTTGCCTGGGGTGCTGCACTTACTTCTTTGGCTACGGCTGGCTATGTAACCCCTCGTCCGCGCCCGAAGTTTGGCCACGCTGAGGTGGTTGAGTTGCATGCGAGCGATGCAGGTAATTCACAAGCACCCACAATTTCATTAGTCGGTTCGTATCACCCGAGTCAGCAAAACACCTTCACCGGCCGATTGACCGAACCAATGTTGGACGAGGTCTTTGCGCTAGCGAAGGCGTGCAACAATTAGCGACCAAGCCCTTGTAGCCCAATTGGTAGAGGCAGCGGACTTAAAATCCGTCGAGTGTGGGTTCGAGCCCCACCGAGGGCACGAAGTTGCGTCGAACATCTAGCTCTAAGTTTTGCTAGCCGCCCATTTGTCTTAAAGCATCGATACGTTCTTGAATCGGCGGGTGCGTCGAGAACATCTGACCTAGACCGCCTGCCAACGGACTTTCGATCCACATGTGTGAAATAGCCGTCGAAGTTTGCTTCACCACTGTCGAGTCATCACGCAATGTCTCGAGCGCACGGCGCAGGCCCTGGGGGTTTCTGGTGTAGGCCACCGCGGTTGCGTCAGCAAGCCACTCGCGCTTTCTTGAAACACTGGCTCGCAATAGTGCGGCGGCTAACGGGGCTAGCACCAGTGCCACCACGCCAATCAATGCCAAGAAGGGGTGGCCACCCTCGCGTCTGCCGCCAGAGAAAAGTGTGGCCCTAAAGATGACATCAGCCATGATCGCGATGATTCCTGCGGTCGTGGCTGCCACCGCCATCACCAAGGTGTCGCGGTTACCGATATGAGCTAGTTCGTGTGCGGCAACCCCTTGAATCTCGTCTCGATCCATCTTTTGTAAGAGGCCGGTTGTGAATGCAACCACCCCGTGTTCGGGGTCTCGACCGGTGGCAAATGCATTGGGTGCCGAGTCTTCGACTACTGCGATCTTTGGCATAGGTAAGCCAGACGCGATGGTTAGTTCTTCAACCAAGTTATATAGCTGCGGTGCTTGTTCGCGAGTGACGATCTTGGCATTGGCCATGCGCAGCACGAATTTGTCTGAGTTCCACCAAGCGCCCCAGGTGATTGCCACAGAAATGAGCACGGCAATCGGAACTATCCACGCACCTGAACCGCCCAAGTAATAGACAGTCCAGCTCGCCAACAGGGCCAGCACCAAGAACATGGCCAGCAACAGAAAGAACGTTTTGTATCTGTTACTCCGTTGTACTAGGGCAAAAGATGCCGCCCTAACTGGCGAACTCAACCGAACTTAACCTCTGGAGTGGCTCTGTCACTGACTTCTTCAACTTCGTAGAACTCACGCTCGGTGACTTTGGCGATTGGCCCGACGAAATTACCGGGGATCGTCGTTAGCGCGGTGTTTATCGCTCGCACTTGGTCGTTGTAGTACTGGCGGGCAAAAGCTACGCGGTTTTCGGTTGCACCGAGCTCTTCTTGTAGCTGAATGAAGTTCGCAGATGCCTTTAAGTCGGGGTAGGCCTCTGCCACAGCAAGCAGCCCGCGCAAGGCAGCCGTCAACTGGTTATCAGCAGCGGCTATTTCGTTGACCGTCTTTGCAGACCCAACCGCAGCTCGGGCTTTGGTTACGTCTTCAAAGACTTTGCGTTCGTGTGAGGCATAACCCTTGACCGTCTCAACCAAATTCGGGATGAGATCGGCTCTTCGTTGTAATTGAACGTCGATCTGGCTTAAGCCTTCGTCGCACGCGACCGCCAAAGTACGAAGTCGGTTGAATTGAACGATTACCACGATGGCCAAAATGACCAGCACTACCAGCACGATTATTAGCGCGATTTCCACGTTGCCCCCCTGGCGGTTGGCTTCTATTATCGTGGAAAAGCCCCAAACAGGAGGAGCGAGTTGGAAACCCGTAACCCAGTCCTAAGTCGTTACATCGACCCAGAAGCACAGAACGCGACTTTGCGCACTTCAGTCGGTGACGTGCAAGTGCCGACAACTGCTGCACCAACTCGCCCGGTTAGCGCTGATGACGTCTTGATGCGCACGGGTTTCATGCTGGCTTTCATCATCGGCGGTGGGCTTGTTGGCTGGGCAATCGCTTACACGAGCCCGGTTGTGCTTTGGGGCTCGTTAATCGTCGGAATCGGTTTGGGAATCGCCAACGCCGTGATGAAGAAGATCCGTCCGATTTTGATTTTGGCTTACGCGCTTGCTCAAGGTGTTTTCTTAGGCGCAATTAGCCGAACCTTTCAAGATGCCTTCTCTTCACCAGGTTCTATCGGTGTCGTCGGCAATGCGGTCGTGGCGACCGCGGTGGCATTTGGCGTGATGTTGGTCTTGTACCGCACCGGCCTTATCAAGGTCACCAGCCGATTCCGCAAGATGATGACGATCGCGGTTGTTTCTTACTTGGTGATTGCACTCGGCAGCTTGGTCTCTGCCTTCTTTGGCGTTGGTGAAGGGTGGGGCTTCTACGGCATGGGCCCGTTGGGGATCTTGCTTGCTGTCCTAGGTGTTGCCCTTGCCTCATTTAGTTTGGTGCTCGACTTCGATGCAATCAGTTTCGCAATCGGCGAACGGATGCCAGAGCGAGAAGGTTGGCGATTGGCTTTTGGGCTAGTTGTCACCTTGATCTGGCTATACATCGAGATGCTGAGGCTCTTCGCGTTAATAGCTTCGTCTAATCGCTGATCTCGCCGTTTGGCGAGTTTAGAGTTTGACGAACTACTCACTCGAGTAGTCGATCGGCTAAAGCACCTAGACGAAGTTCGCCTTCGCCGTATCGAAGATGCCACCAGGCGTTGCGCGCAAGCACTTGCTGATCAAGTGGCCGTAATCGAACATTGCTTAGAACAAACCGTGCCAGACGACGGCATATTGGTACTCGGTGATCAATTGGCAGTCATGGGTCATGATTTATTGGCTACCGGTGATGAAGCTGCGATCACTCAAGGCTTAGCTAATTTGCGAGAGTTAAAGAAAGAGTTGGACGGGGTCTAGCCCGCGTTAATCAGCCACCGCACGTCAGCACCGTAGGCCGCACTTCGAAACACGTCTAGTTCTTCGTCCCACTTCGTCCCACATAGTTCGTCTAATCGTCGGGTGAGATTTGATTCCCACTCGAGAGGCCTGGGTGTCGTCGAGGTAGGGCGATTTCGTAACTCATTGGCACAATCAAAAATCATCTGTCTAAGTCTTTGTTCACCGATGACGAGATCACCCGTTGAGTCCATGACTGAACGGTGAATGCCAAGCGCGGGGGTCAGTAAGAAACGCTCACCTAATGAATCGTCGTGCGGATGCGTGACTATCTCTGCGCGAATGCGACCTATGCGATGGAAACAAGAAATCATCTTTGAGGCTTGTTCGTATTCGCCTACCCAGTCGAATTCCATGCGTAGCGCGCCTGGTTCGGCGGGCTGAGGGTTCCAGATGGCGGGCTTGAAATTGGTCAGGCAGTCGTTAAGCGCCCACTCGACATGTGATGTGAGTGCGCGCGGGCACGAATGAATGATCACTCGTCCAGAAATCACGTTCTACCCCCAATCGTTCGTGCGGCGCCTTCCCCAGCGTCTCGAACGAATTGGGCACGCCCATGTTACTGCGCATCGCTCAAGCGCGAATCTATGAGGCTTGTATGACTATTGGGCCGTGCTTGGCTTATTCGGCAACAAGAAAGTGCCTCTGCCCCCCGAGAAATTACGCATGGGTGGTGTGCACTTTCGCTCCGACAGTCACTTCATCGCGGGCGCTGAAAAAGACGTGAAAAGTTTGGTCGAGTTCGCCGGCTTAAACAAAAATTCGCGCTTACTCGACTGGGGTTGTGGCGCTGGGCGTCTTGCTGTGGGTATTCGATACAAGTTCGGTCGAATCGCTGACTACCACGGCGTTGACGTACAACCCCGCCTTCTTAATTGGGCAAGCAAGAACCTAACGGCACCGGGTTACCGATTCACCTTGATAGATGTAACCCATCGCTACTACAACCCAGATGGTGCGACTAGCCCAAGTGCTTTGCCTACCCCCGATTCATCGGTTGACATCGTTTATGCCTATTCAGTCTTCTCGCACTTAGACGGTAAGGACGTCGAGGTTTATTTACGAGCCATTAATTCTGCGTTAGTACCTGGGGGCAGGGGGTGGTTCACGTTGTTCGTAGAAGACGACGTACCGCCAGAGAGTGAAAACCCTGCTGACTACGGCCCCATCGAATGGAAGGTGCCCTTGCACTGTGTGCGTTTTCAGCGAGCGCACTTCGAGCAGATGTGCAGTGCTGCGGGTCTAAGGGTTGAACACTTCGAGTACGGTCAAGAGACAGACGGTCAGAGTCTTTACGTGGTGGCCAAGTAAAAACTAAGTAGAGTTGGGGGTCATGTCTGAAATAAACAAAAAATCCCCCCAAAAGTTGCGCGTCGTGATAGTCGGGGCAGGTTTTGGTGGAATCGCCTGTGCGCGAGAGCTTCTGGGTAAACCCGAAGTTGATGTCACCATCGTCGATCGCCATTCGTACCATCTTTTCTCACCACTCTTGTATCAAGTTTCGACAGCCGGGTTGCCAGACGATGACATTGCCTACCCAGTTAGGGCTGCCGTTCGCGGTGCGCACTACCAACGCGGTGAAGCAATAGACGTCGACGCAACTGGCAAGCAGTTAGTTCTTTTGGACGGCAAACGTCTTGCTTACGACGCGTTGGTGCTAGCAGTTGGCACCGAGGGCAACGACTTTGGAATCCCCGGTGTTGCTGAGAACGCCCTACAGATGAAGAGTTTGGCTGAGGCCAGAGAAATTCGTAAGGCATTGCTTGGCACCTATGAAGAAGTTGCTGCCGGCCATCTGACGCCAGAGGCGTTGCACACTGTCGTGATTGGCGGTGGCCCGACTGGTGTCGAGTTGGCTGGTGCGGTTGCTGAGCTTCAGCGCGGGTTAGCTAGAGAGTTCTCTGAGATCGCCAAAGAAGCTGGCGTCGAATTAGTCGAGGCGGGCCCACGGTTGTTGCCGTCTTTTTCTGAAAAGTCCAGCTCGACCGCTCTAAGAGATCTCAAACAACTTGGTGTTAACGTCTTTACTGGGGTTGGAGTTACCAAGGTTGGGCCTCAAGAAGTGCTTCTTTCAGACGGACGAGTTTTGCCGGCCGGGGTGATCATTTGGGCCGCTGGCGTTGCTGCACCGAAGGTCTGGTCAAAGCTTGGCGAAACCGCTGCAGGTAATCGACTAATGGTTGACGACACGTTGTACTTAAAAGACGGCATCTGGGTCATTGGTGATGCGTCTTTATTGCGTGACGAAGCCGGCCGGCCGTTGCCACAAGTCGCACCGGTTGCAATGCAAGGTGGCAGACATGTCGCCAAACAGATTTTGCGCATGCGCGATGGGTTAGAGCGAGAGAGGTTTCGCTATAAAGACAAAGGGCAAATGGCAACTATCGGGCGCAGGCGTGCGGTCGTTGAGTTACCAAATGGCTTAAAGCTCACCGGCACCCCCGCTTGGTTGGCTTGGTTGCTATTGCACGTTGCTTACTTAGCCGGTGGCCGTAATAGATTAAGTGTCGTGGCCGACTGGGCTTGGAATTACATTGCATGGGGCGTAGGCCCACCCCGCACTCTCACCGATTAACTTCAAAAATTGAAAGCCGTCTTTCGTGAAAAGTACGGGGGTATCGAGAATCTAGAAATCGACGAACGGCCCCGTCCAAAACCTAAACGAGATGAATTACTAGTTGAAGTTCGTGCTAGTTCTGTAAACCCCGCTGACCTTTACATTGCGATGGGTGTGCCTTGGCTGGTTCGCTTAGTCGAAGGTGTTGGTCGCCCACGTAAGGCAGTGATTGGTCGTGATTACGCCGGGGTGATTGTCGAAGTTGGCAACGAGATCACTGGTTTCGCGGTCGGCGATGAGATCTATGGCGAGGCAACCCAGACCTGGGCGGGCTTTGTCTGTGTGAAGGCGAAGAACGCTTATCGAAAGCCGGTTAGTTTGAGTTTCGACGCAGCTGCGTGTGCGCCACTTGCTGGGCTAACAGCGCTGCAGGCAATCAAGAAAGCACCGACTGTGGCCGGCAAGCGCGTTCTAGTCGTTGGAGCATCTGGTGGTGTTGGCACCTTCGCAGTGCAGTTAGCCGCGAGTATGGGCGCACAAGTAGTTGGAATTGCTAGCACGCGTAACCTTGAGATGGTTAGAGGCTTAGGCGCGGCACAAGTTGAAGACTATGAAGAACCTGAGTCGTTGAAATCAATCGCGCCGTGCGACGTAGTGATTGACACCGTGTGCAGTCGCAACTTTGCTGAAGTGCTGCCGTGGCTGGCCGAGGGTGGGGTTTATGTAGTGGTTGGTGCAACTATCAATATGAATTCCTTACTAGGGCGCTTTGCCGGGCCCGCAGGCGCATATCTGAAGTTGATGCTTGCTAAAAAACATGGTCGGCGGTTAGCGATCGTGACCGCTAAACCCAATGACGGCATTGCAGAAATGTCCGGCTTGCTAGAAAGCGGTCAAGTCAAACCAGTCATCACCAAGCAATTTCAACTAAGCGACGCAGTTGCTGCCCTTGCCTACTTAAAAGAAAAGCGCCCCGGCGGGAAGATCTCCCTAGTCGTTTAGGCCCCGGGGCAGGTGACGCCGGTGCCTTGCAGGCCGCAATACCCGTTGGGCACTTTGTGCAAGTACTGCTGGTGGTAAGCCTCAGCTGGGTAGAAGACACCAGTAATTGGTGTTTGAGTCGACACCAACTCGGTGGTGATTTGGCCCTTTTGGGCTCGACTTAGTGCTGCCTGATATTTGTCTCGCGACTTCTCAACCACTCGTGCTTGTTCGTTAGTCGAGGTGAAAACAGCACTTCGGTATTGCGTGCCTACGTCGTTTCCTTGGCGCATTCCTTGGGTTGGGTCGTGTTCTTCCCAAAAGACCTTTAGTAGCTCTTCGAAGCTAACGATCTTCGGGTCAAAGACCACGCGGACTACTTCGGCATGGCCTGTCATTCCCGTGCACACCTCTTCGTAGGTCGGGAACTTGGTGAACCCGCCCATATAACCGACAGCAGTCGAAATCACCCCAGGTATTTGCCAGAACAATCGTTCGGCACCCCAGAAGCAACCCAGTGCGAAGTAGGCGACTTCTTGGCCATCTTTCGGCTCAGCCAGCAGATCGGCATTTAGAACCTCGTGCCTGAGGGGAACTTCGAAAGCCAAACCATCTCGACCCACAAGTGCTTCTTCTTCGTCTACCAATGTCGTCGGCCTGCCAAAGAACATCACGCTTAAAGTTTAGGCGAGTTTTGGCGCGGGTAGCCCCCGAGTTTCTTTCATGCTTGCAGTAAACGCAAAAACTATGACGGCCAGAACGGCCGTTAACCCGAACGCTGCTGGAAACCCAGCCTTATCAGCGATCAACCCTGCTAAGAGTGGGCCTGCGATGGTTCCGATATCCATCATCATTTGCGAAAGTGCCAACACCGGGCCACCTTTTCGCCCGCCAATGACATCGCCGACTACCGCAGCCGGTGCCGCACCTAAGAACGCGCCACCGGTCCCGAACAACACCATGCTCGCGAAGAATCCGGGGGTCGTTTCCCAACCAAGCAGCACCAGCATGCCCAGCGCATTAAGACCAGAACCGAGCAACATGGCTGGCTTTCGGCCGATGTTGTCTGCCATGCGCCCACCAGGTAAGAGCAATGCAACTTGCGTTAATGACGAAACTAAGAAACCAACCCCCACCATGGCGGGGCTCGCACCAAGGGCAACCACGACGAACAACGGCAAGACCGAGGCCCGCAACCCAAAACTAATGAATCCGGTCGCAAAATTGTTTACCAATGCAGACTGATACGCGCGAATTCTTGCTGCCCTAGCTACAGATCGCCAAGTTAGTGTTTCTTTAGCCGAGTCTTCTGTGCCCGAATCTTTTGCAGCTTGGGCTTCCAAACGAGCGATTCGATTCTTATTGAGCATGCTGGCAGCAACCACAGTTGCAAACATCAAACAAACCCCGTAGATGAAAAATGGCGCACGAACCGACCACGCCAAAATCACCCCGCCGACAGCTGGCCCGGCTAACCCACCAACTAAGAACCCACCCTGAAAGGCATTGGCTGCCCTGCCTCGTTGGTCTGGCCTGACTACTCGCAATAACAACGTAAAAGCCGAGACACTGAACATGGCCGAGCCGATACCACCTAGACCTCGTAACACCAGAAGCTGCGTGTAATTCTGCGAGAACCCAGCCAAGAAGCTCGAGACCCCGACAAAAGCAAGGCCTGACGTCAAGATCATCCGTTCACCGAAACGATTAACCGAGCTACCAACGGCCGGGGTTGAAACAAGACGCATCAGGGCAAACACCGAAACGATGCTGCCTGCGGCGAACACGCTCACACCAAAAGTGTTTGCAAACAAAGGTATCGCCGGGGCCAATAGCCCGAACCCCAGAGCGACGAAAAATGCGATCAGTGCGACGACGCCTACTTCACGAGGCATGCCTTCTAGCCATGGACTGTTTCGAACCAGTCGAGAAAGACCAGCTAATCGATTTTTCGAAGCGGACATCGGCTTCACAGACTACGTTCTGCGTGTGAGCAACCTGGCCGTGCGCGCTACCGACTTAGTCAAGCGTTTTGGTTCGGTGACAGCGTTGGACGGGGTCAGCTTCGAAGTCGAAAAGGGCACGGTCACTGGTTTGCTCGGCCCTAACGGTGCTGGCAAAACGACAGCAGTTCGCATTCTCACCACGCTTTTGAAGCCAAATGCTGGCGAGGCCGAAGTTGCGGGCCTAAACGTGGTCACTCAACCTGACGAAGTGCGCGGGCGAATCGGTTTATCAGGCCAATATGCGGCAATCGATGAAGACCTAACAGGCCGCGAAAACCTCGAGATGGTGGGCATGCTCTTTCACATGCCGCGCGCGGTGGCTCGTGCGAGAGCTAACGAATTACTGGTGCGCTTTGATCTCGAGCAAGCAGGTGATCGCCCGGCGAAGGGCTATTCCGGTGGTATGCGGCGTCGCCTTGATTTGGCTGCAAGCTTGGTTGCTAACCCCGAAGTCTTGTTCTTGGACGAACCCACAACGGGCCTAGACCCACGCGCACGCATCTCGATGTGGCAAGTCATAAAAGACCTAGTAAAAGACGGAACAACCGTGTTGTTGACGACTCAATATCTCGACGAGGCTGATTCGCTGGCTGACCAAATAGTCGTAATAGATCACGGTCGCGTGATTGCAAAGGGCACGCCAGATCAGCTCAAGCGCGAGGTCGGCGGAGAAAGAGTTGAGGTTCACCTTCTTAAAGTCGATCAGATTCAACAGGCCACGAGTGCTTTGCAGTTTCTGGCTACCGCACCGATTACCAGCAGAGAAGACTGCGTGATGGTGCCGGTGACTGGCGGGGGATCATCAGTAGTTGAAGCGGTAAGAGCGCTAGATGCAGATGGCATAGGCATATCTGAGATTGGTCTGCGTCGTCCAACACTCGACGATGTCTTCTTATCGCTCACCGGCCACACGGCTGCATCAGAAGAAGCTGAAGCGCCGCGCCCACGATTTGGTAGAAGGCGCAAAGCCGCATGAGCCTTAGCGCAAAAGTGAGTGAATCGTCTCGCTATACGGCTGCCCACTCGAAGGTCTATTGGGCGATTCATGACGGTCTTGTAGTTACATGGCGAGATCTCATTAAACTTCCGCGCTCGCCCGACTTGCTGGTGTTCGGGCTGATTCAACCGATCATCTTCGTCTTGCTTTTTGCTTTCGTCTTCGGTGGCGCTATTGCGATACCGGGTGGTGGGGACTACCGGTCGTACTTGATGCCGGGTGTTTTCGTACAGACGATTGCATTTGCCGGTGCTGCGACTTCTGTCGGCATCAGTACTGACATGACAAAAGGTCTAGTCGACAGATTTAGGTCGCTGCCAATGGCACGTTCGGCAGTGTTGGTTGGTAGAACGTTGGCAGACCTTGTGCGCGGGTCGATAACCATTGCGTTGATGAGCTTGACGGGTCTGCTAATCGGGTGGCGCATAGAAGGCGGCTTTGACAACGCAGTGATGGCTTATGCGCTCTTGCTTGCTTTTGGTTATGCCATGAGCTGGGTGGGTGCGACCATCGGGCTCTCAGTCGGTAGCCCAGAAGTAGCGCAGACGGCAGGTTTCATTTGGCTCTTCCCGTTAACCTTCTTGTCGAACGCTTTCGTGCCAACCCAAGGGATGCCCGATTGGTTGCAGCCCATCGCCGAATGGAACCCGGTCTCTGCCATCGTGGCTGCTGAGCGCCAACTTTTCGGAAACCCAAACCCGTTTGCTGACGGCTCTACGTTGCCTCAGCAGTACCCAATATTGGTTTCAATAATGTGGATCTTCTTGCTCTTAGTGATTTTCATGCCGCTAGCAGTTAGGCGTTATCGCACAGCCACGACTCGTTAGTAGTAACTAACCGCCTCAACCACAGTGACGGTTAGCGTGCCGCGACCGTTGGGCAGTTCATAGGTCGCGCTGTCACCGACTGCTCGCCCGATAAGTGCCTGGCCAAGAGGTGATTCTGGCGAGTAAACATCTATTTCGACGTGGGCAGCTTCTTCTCTAGAGCCCAGCAAGAACGTTTCGTGTTCGCCGTCGTCGTATTTGACGGTGACCTTGTGCCCGACCGCAATTAGCCCGTCTTCAGCGGTGGGTAGGCCGATCGTGGAGTTTTCTAGTTTGTGCTTTAGAACCTTGATGCGCGCTTCGTTTTTGCCTTGGGCGTCTCTAGCCGCGTGATAGCCCGCGTTCTCACTTAGGTCGCCTTCTTCACGGGCCGCTGCAATCTTCTTCTTGATCTCATCTCTCGTAGGGCCTTCGCGTTCAGCAAGTTCGTTGGCTAGTCGGTCATAGGCCTCTTGTGTCAAGAAATTCGTTTCGGTGCTCATTAGTGATTCAAGATTCTATTTCGCAAGGCTTATTTGGCAAATTCATTTGATTCGACCATTGGTGCGACCAAGGTCTGATTAGTAACGGTAGGCACAATTGCGGGCAAAGGTTGACTCGGCGCAGTTGCACCTGGTGGGAACTGCAGCCCAGAAGTTGGCAACAATTCACCTTCTTCTACGCAAGCTAGAACCTCGACGGTGAAGGCCTCATCGTTGGTATTTAACGTAAAACTAGTTTGCAGGTAATCATCACCGTCTGCGGGTAGTGGAATCAACGCATAAGCAACGTCACCTCGATAAAAGTCTTGTGCTCGCAGGGCACACACCACATCTTGATCGGGTTGTCGACGAACCTCCCAAGTTATGCGCGCTTTGTCTGGCGAAATTACGTCGAAAGCGAGCAACTTGCCTCGTACCGGTGGGTTGATGAACTGCGCCAAGATCGCGATTAGAGCCGCGCTGGTGCCAACGATCAACGCCGAACCAAACACGATTAACAGCCAAGGACGCCTTCTTTTGCCGTAGCGCTGTTGCATTTCGGGGCTTAAGTCTTTAAATGGTGACGACACTGCTAACAGCGTAAACTTTCGAAATGCTGGACTCAGATTTCGCCCAGCTAGCCGCGGTGCTTTTTCTCGCCGTGGTAATTGGCGCGGGTGCAAAGTTTCTCAAGCAACCCTTGATCGTTTCTTACATTTTGGTAGGGGTCATCGCCGGGCCAGCGGTTTTGGGTGTGTTCGAAAGCACAGAGCAAATCGAACTACTGGCCAAAGTCGGAATTGCGATCTTGTTGTTTCTGGTCGGGTTGAAACTCGATTTTCACCTGATTCGCTCGACTGGCCCAGTTGCCCTAGCAACCGGTGTGGGCCAAGTGATCTTCACTTCAGTGGTTGGTTACTTCATTTTGATCGCCCTCGGGTTTGATTCCATTCCGGCTCTCTACATAGCGGTAGCCCTTACCTTCTCTTCGACGATCATCATCGTGAAGCTTTTGTCGGACAAGCGTGAGATAGACGAGCTCTACGGTCGAATCGCAGTCGGTTTCTTGATCGTGCAAGACATTTTGGTCATCGTCGCAATGATCGTCATAGTCGCAATCGGAGACGCCGATACCACTAACACCACAAGTGGTCTGGCAGTCACGTTTGGCGGCGGTTTAGTGATGTTGCTTGTGGTGGGCTTGCTTTCTCGATTTGTCCTACCAAAAGTGCTCGAGTGGTTTGCGCGCAGCCAAGAACTCACTTTGCTTTTTGGCGTTTCTTGGGCCATCGCGTTGGCAGCCGTCTCAGCTTCGCTTGGCCTAAGCATGGAAATCGGGGCCTTCATCGCAGGCGTGTCTTTGGCCTCGACGCCTTACCGCGATTACCTAGGTGCACGGTTAGTGAGCTTGCGAGATGTCTTGTTGCTTTTCTTCTTCTTAGAACTCGGTGCCACACTCACCTTCACCGACGCCAGTTCACAGATCGTGCCAGCGGTTATCTTGTCGTTGTTCGTTCTAATCGGTAATCCGATCATCGTGATGATCATCATGGGGTTGATGGGCTATCGAAAGAAAGTCTCGTTCAAGGCTGGTTTAGCTGTTGCACAAATTAGTGAGTTCTCGCTGATCTTGATCGCACTCGGCTATTCGCTTAACCAACTAAACGAACAAGTGGTTGGTCTGGTCACCCTCGTCGGGGTGATAACTATCACGTTATCTACTTACTTGATCATCTATTCAGATTGGATCTACGACCGTTTGGCGCCAGCGCTTTCTATTTTCGAGCGAAAGCGCCCGACCAAGGGCGCGGCAGACAGTCGTGAGTCGAAGCCTTATGACGCCATTGTCATCGGTGCCGGTCGCTTCGGCGGCGCGATCATTAGTGGTTTAGTTGCGAAAGGTGCCAGCCTGTTCGTGGTTGATCAAGACCCTAGGCTTTTATCGGCCGTGGCTTCTGGTGACGTCGACACGCTTTATGGCGACGTGAATGAACCTGAACTTGTTGCAGGCTTACCTCTGCACGAAACCGACACTGTGATTTGCGCCGTTCCCACATTTTCTACCAATCTCATGTTGGTAAATGAGTTAAGGGGTTTGGGTTTTTCTGGGCAGATTTGTGTCACGGCTTTGGACAATCAAGCAGCCCAAGCCCTTGAAGAACACGAGGGCGTAAATGTGATGCGGCCGTTCCAAGTGGCCGCCGATTCGATCGCCGAGTCGCTACCAATGCAGATCAGACCCTAGAGTCGGGTATTCATGAACCCAATGCCTGGCGTAGAAGAAATGATCGACCCCTCGCGAGTAACCCCTGGCCTATTAGGCCTTCTTTTCATTTTGTTCTTATTGTTGGCAGTCGTAGTCATCTGGTTCACCATGCGAAAGAGTTTGCGGACTACCGACGACAACTTCGAGCCAGGCAAAGAGGGCTTACTCAAACCGCCTGAGCAGTAACGATTTGGCGGGCAGTACCAAATTGATGAACACTTCGCTTAACAGACTGGCGAGCGCTAAGTCGCCCTACCTGCTGCAGCATCGCGATAACCCAGTTCATTGGTTTGAGTGGTCACCTGATGCTTTTGCTCAGGCGAGAGAACGTGATGTGCCGATTTTTTTGAGCATTGGCTATGCCGCCTGTCATTGGTGTCATGTCATGGCGCACGAGTCTTTCGAGGACGAGTCAACCGCGCGATTAATCAATGAAAACTTCGTATCAATCAAGGTAGATCGCGAAGAACGGCCAGACATTGACTCTATATATATGGAGGCAACTACCGCTTTGACTGGGCACGGTGGTTGGCCGATGTCAGTCTTCTTGACACCAGACGGGCGCCCCTTCTATGCGGGCACGTATTTTCCACCAACAGCGCGCGGTGGAATGACATCTTTTAAAGACTTATTGACCGCGATTACCCAAACCTGGCGAGAGCGGCGCGCAGAAGTTGAACAGGCTGCAGCTCGAATATCTGCGGCGCTTAGTGATTCATCACCTCGAGCAAATTCTGGTGGGGTGGCCACGAGCGCCTTGGTCGAGATCGATCTGTTGGGTAACCCTAATTATGCGAACCTCGCTCGCGGCGCAGTCGAAAAACTTAGCCGTCAGTTCGATGAGAATTCGGCTGGCTTTGGGGGGGCACCGAAGTTTCCCCCGTCCATGGTTCTTGACTTCTTGCTGTTGCATCACAAGAACACTTCGAATGAGCGTGCGTTAGAGATGGTTCGACAAACGTGCGAGGCGATGGCCAGAGGCGGGATCTACGACCAATTAGGCGGTGGCTTCGCTAGATATTCAGTTGATGCCAATTGGGTCGTGCCACATTTCGAGAAGATGCTCTACGACAACGCTTTGCTGCTCGGTCTTTATGCGCGGTTGCACGCACAAACTGGTAATCAATTGGCTCTTCGAGTCTGTCAAGAGACGGCGGATTTCTTGCTTCGAGATATGACGACGGCTCAGGGCGGTTTTGTAGCGAGCTTCGATGCGGATTCTGAAGGTGTCGAGGGGCTTTATTACGCATGGAACCTAAAGCAACTAGTCGAGGCACTAGGCCAAGAAGACGGCCAGTGGGCTGCAGAACTGTTATCGGTAACCAAGCACGGCACATTCGAGCACGGCCTATCTACGTTGCAACTATTGGTCGACCCGGCCGACCAACCGAGATGGCGCGTGATTAAGGACAAACTCAGCGAGGCTAGAGATACACGAATAGCCCCTGCCCGAGACGACAAGGTGATCGCCGCCTGGAACGGAATGGCTATCGCGAGTCTGGTTACTGCCTATCAGGTGACTTCAAAAGTCGAGTATTTAGAGGCCGCGAAGAGATCTGCAACCCTGCTTCGTGATTTGCATTTAAGTGACACAGGCTTACTTAAACGGGTATCTCTTGATGGTGAGGTCGGCTCACCAGATGGCGTGCTTGAAGATTATGCCCTCGTGGCACTTGCATTTTTCGCCTTGGCCGATGTCGAAGGCGATGACGCGGCCGAATCGTCGAATTGGCGAAAGCTCGGCAACCAGCTAGTTGCGCATGCACTCAAGCATTTCGTAGCCGAACAAAGTAAAGAAAAGTTGACGTTCTATGACACTTCTGACTATTCAGAACGTTTGTTTAAGAGACCGCAAGATCTAAGCGATAACGCAACACCGTCGGGTAGCGCTGCGATGGCACGAGCACTCTTGTATTCCACCGATAGCCCCGAGCTAGCTCGCCTGGCTCTGGCTGGTGGCTTCGGCTTGATGGCAACTGCACCGCGCTTTGCAGGCTCTTGGTTGACGGCACTTGAAGATACGAGGGCCACAGCGTGTTCGATTACGGGGTGCACGTGAGAAGCCCCCTATATGCGCTCTATGAGAGAAGACTTCTTTCGAAACTGCCAGCCGATCGCCTGCCAAAACATGTCGGAGTCATTTTGGACGGCAATCGTCGTTGGGCACTAGATCAGGGCAGTAGCACTGAAGTCGGCCACCTAGCAGGTGCGCGCCACATCAAAGAGTTCTTGGAATGGTGTGACGAGGTCGGAATACCACTGGTAACCCTGTGGCTACTAAGCACTGAGAACTTGCATCGACCCGAACGACAGCTTGCAGCTCTAGTCGAAATCATCAATGAGACCGTGGTCGAGTTGGCGGCAACGGGTAAGTGGCGACTAAAGCTCGTTGGCTCGGTTGAGCTCTTACCTGATTCGATGCGTGAAGTAGTGAAAAAGGCTGAATTAGATACCGCGAATTGCACGGGCATGGTGGTAAACATCGCAGTCGGTTATGGCGGCAGACAAGAGGTCGTTGACGCAGTCAAGTCGCTACTTGTTGAGAGAAACAACAAAGGCGAGACGCTTAGTTCAGTGGCCGCCACCCTAGATGCAGATGAAATAGGCCGCCACCTCTACACCGGTGGTCAGCCTGACCCAGATCTCGTCATCAGGACTTCAGGTGAGCAGCGCCTCTCGGGTTTCTTGATGTGGCAGAGCGCCTACTCGGAATTCTGGTTTTGTGAGGCCTATTGGCCAGACTTTCGCCGCGTCGATTTCTTAAGAGCGTTGCGTGACTATGCGCAGCGCCAAAGGCGATTCGGGGTTTAGTTCGGCGCGTCGTGCTGCGGTAGTAACCAAGACGCTTTACCGTGATGACTTCCAGATGACCGATTCCCCAAGACAGACGAATCGCTAAATAGCGACTAGCAAGTGACGGACTCTTTGCAGCGAACTGTCGTGCTAGACACCAGCGTTTTACTTTCTGACCCACACGCCCTGCTTCGCTTCAACGGCCACGACGTCGTCATACCGCTAACGGTGGTCGTCGAGCTTGAAGGCAAGCGCACTCACCCAGAGCTTGGGTTTTTCGCTCGCGAAGCATTGCGTCAACTAGATGACTTACGAACTAAGTACGGAAACTTAGACGAACCTGTGCCAATAGGCGACGAGGGCGCTCACCTCTGGGTCGAGCTTTCACATTCTGACCCGAGCTTGCTACCGAAGTCATTTGCACCAATAGACAACGACGCGCGCATATTGGCAACGGCCTTTTCGTTGGCGCAATCAAAGAAGAACGTCGTCTTGGTCAGCAAAGACGTGCCAATGCGAGTCAAAGCCTCTGCCATTGGGTTGCCGACTGAGGAATATCGAGCAGACGACGTACCACTCTCAGGTTGGACTGGTATGGCCGACTTGGCAGTAAGTCAAGACCAGCTCGACACATTGTTCTCGACAGGTTGGCTAGAGCATGACGAAGCAAGGCAGTTGATTTGTCATACGGGTCTAGTTCTTTCTGCACCCACCTCGAGCGCGCTTGGACGAGTAATGCCAGATAAGCGCGTGAAGCTTGTTCGGGGCGAGACAGAAGTTTTTGGGCTACGCGGGCGAAGCGCTGAACAAAGACTGGCACTCGATCTCTTACTCGATGAAACAATCGGAATCGTTTCGCTAGGCGGGCGCGCCGGTACGGGTAAGTCGGCGTTGGCCATGTGCGCCGGGCTAGAGGCCGTGATTGAAAAGCGCAGTCACCGAAAACTCATGGTGTTTCGTCCGCTCTACGCCGTAGGCGGCCAAGATCTTGGTTATTTGCCCGGGTCAGAAAGCGAAAAGATGTCACCTTGGGCTCAGGCCGTTCACGACACACTCGATGCCGTAACCACGCCAGACGTGGTACAAGAAATCATGGCGCGCGACATGTTCGAAGTCTTGCCGCTTACTCATATTCGTGGGCGTTCGTTGCACGACTCATTCGTGATAGTGGACGAGGCCCAAAGCCTCGAGCGAAACGTTCTACTCACGGTTTTGTCGCGAATTGGCGAGGGGTCGCGAGTGATCTTGACTCACGACGTTGGTCAACGAGACAACTTGCGCGTTGGGCGCCATGACGGGGTAGCTGCAGTCGTCGAACGATTAAAGGGCCATCCACTTTTTGCTCACATGACCCTCAATAGATCAGAGCGCTCACCAGTCGCAGCACTTGTTACCGAAATGCTCGAGGAATCACGCCCTTAAGCGGGCACACCTACTGAAATATTCGTAGCAATAGGCCTTAGTCGGTCTTCAAAGAAGTCGTTGCCTTTGTCGTCGACCACGATAAAGGCCGGGAAGTCTTCTACTTCGATCTTCCAGACAGCCTCCATCCCGAGATCGGGAAAGGCGATAACTTCGATGTGTTTTATGCAGTCGTGAGCTATGCGCGCCCCCGGGCCACCGACTGTGCCCAGGTAAAAGCCACCGAATTTTTCACAAGCTTTTGTGACCTCTGCACTTCTGTTGCCCTTAGCTAACGTGATGAGCGAGCCACCTTTGGCTTGAAAAGGTGCCACGTAACTGTCCATTCGGCCGGCGGTTGTCGGGCCAAACGAACCCGAGGGCAAACCGGTTGGGGTTTTTGCCGGGCCCGCGTAATAGATCGGGTGGTTCTTGAAGAAATCTGGCATCGGTTCGCCGCGATCAAGCATCTCTTGCACGCGGGCGTGAGCCATGTCTCTAGCAACGATCAAAGTGCCGGTTAGGTGTACACGCGTCTTGACTGGGTGTTTAGACAGCTCAGCCAATATCTCTGGCATCGGCCGGTTTAGATCAAGTGAAACGTAAAAGTCTTCTAGGTCATCTGGCTTAGTTTCGGGCAAGAACTTTGCTGGGTCTGTTTCTAGTTCTTCTAGAAATACCCCGTCAGCTGTGATTTTTGCCAGGGCCTGGCGGTCGGCGGCACAAGAGACGGCGATGGCAATCGGCAAAGAAGCATTGTGACGTGGGAGTCGAATCACGCGCACGTCATGGCAGAAGTATTTGCCGCCGAATTGCGCACCGATACCGAACTCTCGAGTTTGTGCCAAGACTTGAGATTCCATCTCTTCGTCGCGAAAAGCTTGCCCGAGTTCGTTGCCGTGGGTGGGCAGTGTGTCTAGGTATTTGGT
>Ga0194115_10003120_pt1 | contig 18859 bp, 13 predicted proteins | sample TA2MahsurfametaG_3_FD_148656 | JGI IMG/M metagenome (GOLD analysis project Ga0194115, IMG submission 148656) | Freshwater microbial communities from Lake Tanganyika, Tanzania - TA2015002 Mahale S4 surface | ecosystem: Environmental > Aquatic > Freshwater > Lake | place: Tanzania: Lake... | reverse complement strand
GCATTGGTAGCGATTTGCTTTCGATAAAGGGCGTACAGTCTTTTGGTCGTCGACATCACATTCGAATTGTTTTCTGTCCCTTCTACTACAATACTCAACATCCACCGATTCACCCACGCATCCGTTCCATGATCGGTTGGTGCTAGGAAATGAAAGAGCAGGATATATACACACACACACAGACTATCCATCAAAGATCCTAGGCAACCAGAAATACTCCTTTGACGACAAAATCTTGATTTGCTACAAAAGCTCTGGATAGCGTAGACCATTGGTTGTTTCTTATCATTCATTTATTTTGTTTGGGATTGGCGTTTTTGTCATCATGTGTAAACCAGGAAGATGTCTTACTGAGATTTTTTGGTCTCCACAAACATCGCTCGAAGAGATTGGACCGAATGAGGGGTTTCTTGTGCTCGTACCAAATCTTGCCCACCCTCAGCTGCTTGAGCAGCGGTGTCGACGACGAGATCGCCTGGTGGAGGTGGAGGAATAGGTTCCCTTAACGACATCTCTACATGATAAGATGGTGATGTGTATCGCAAGTTCAGTTCCCTGCACTTATCGAGAATGTACCTTGCCACATCACCTTTGGAGGCTGCGATGATTGCAACGTTTTGCCACGATTCTTGATGTTGCAAAGTAATACGGTACAAAACAAATCTGTGACAAGCAAACGATGAAACATTCAAAATTGTCAGAAAGACGCATGATGATTGAGACTTCCAAACAGAGAAGAACGCATTCGTATACCCACCCAGAATCCTGATGAACCTCCGTCACTCGAAAGGAAGCCAACGTCACCCATTCTTGTGGCCGACTCGCCGCGTAGTCCTGAATTTCCTTCTTTAGAACATCCATCTGAGAATGGGTAACATCGATGCTAAACTTCATGTCAATGAAAACAATAGCCCTTTTGGAACGCTGCATATTAATAATTCGCTTCCGTGCCAGCTCGCCGTTGGTAACCGTTGCCAACTCACGAGTTGCACCGTAACGCAACGTCGTCGCGTACAGATCGACCTTCTCAACGATCCATCCGGCTGCCCCAGCAGCATCCGAAACACCAGTTACATCCTGAATGGAGACTCGGTCTCCAACATCGAAAGGCCTTCGAACAAAGACCATTAGGAGTCCCTAGTCGCGAAAACAAAGACGACAATGATTAGATTCGTGTTCATTCCTCCGTTCGTCGGTGGTGCGAGTGATGGACCTACCTCCAGAAAATTCGCACAGGCTCCACCGATAATGAAACCAATACCCAGAAACAGGGCGGAAATGCTCACAAGCATCGATTGAAAATCTACACCGTGGAAAATACAACCCACAGCAAAAAGGCCGAAGTAATGGACAACGTTGACGAGGGATTCATCTGTAACAGAACAAATATAGAAGGGCAATATTGAGAGAAATGACGTACATCAAGATGGACAGTAAAAAATGGGGAAGCACATACAATTTTGCTCGATCTGTGAAGAGTTTTCAATGGATGCCACCAATGTCCGAAGTTCTTTGTACACGCTACGGAACGAGACGAGAACAAGGAAATAATGCGTAAGGGGGGGCGATACATGAGCGACATCGTGAGGGGAGGTTCTGTTTTTTGGCCATGCGCCACTTACTTATCGATACTCCTGAGAAACTCTAGGCGCGAAACTGTCCCATCCTTGGCCGGGCGAAGAAGTCGACACAAGTTTTTCAACTTGATTCTGTCTAACTCGTGGTCTTGATCAAAAACGAGCGGTGCCAATACGTCGAAGGACATTGTTTCTTCATCCGTTGCTATGACGGAAAAGAGACGTTGAGCCGATTCTACACAGTCGACCCGCGTCTTCGCTAAGCCAAACGCAAATGAAAATGGATATTCCGCATCGATGAAGGCCAGCGCTCGTCGAAAGTGAAGAAGGGACGCAATCGTGACTTTACTCTGCGTGTACACGAAGGATAAGAACCACAACGAATGAGATGAGTGGATGGTCTTTGCCTTCGAGGGTGGTAAAGAACGATGAAGAAAACTTACAGTACCCGGGTCTTGACCGATATACTCTGGCTCGACCCAATCGCCTAGCAGGGCGATGACTGTTCCCGTCCTTCCCGAGCTCCCAAACTGAAACGATCCAAATGTTGCTGGTTTGTCTTGTTCAAACGACTCTACTGGCGACATAGCATCGGGATCGGAAAATTCCATGGGAGTCGAAACAGATACTCGGCGGCTACCGCCGGACAATCTTTTCCCAACTCCAGCGATTTCGGTCAACAAAATCACCTTTTGCATAAGAGCCTCTAGTTGGGTTCCGTAGTTGACTATAGCGAATCCAAAGGGTTAGACCTAGGCATATCCGGCGCTCAAAGATCCCTGATCATCCGAGCAATACGTCCAGTGCCACTTACCCACGAGACGCTTCCCAATTACATTGGATAAGAGGACGCGCTTGACCGCGGTTACAGCTCCGAACACCATGATACATACGAGGAGATTTCGATAGAGTTCACTCTGGAGGACAGTCCCACTGGGATTTTTCTCATTGAAGACATCAACCTCATTCTGAAAGTAGAGCCAGTGATTTCCAAGCTCCGTTGATTCAGTTAGAAAGATTTGATTGGTAATTCCCCAGATTAAGGCCTGGAATGGCCAACCTTGACTCTGGACAATCCACAACGAAACATACGGACCGACGATACCTCTCAAGATTCCAGTCTTCATGGCAAGGAAATCAATAAGAAACATTTCCCACATTTTGGCTTGGAATACGAGATGAAACGTCAGCTTATTAGCAATCTAGAGAGTGTATTCCGATGGGACCCGAGGCCAAACACGAACTTACCAGATGAAAGTGTAACCGTTAGTCGGACGGCGAACAAGATCCACCAAGAGATAGATGCCGAGGCAGTGATACCATTTTTGTCCAGTTTTGTGGCTCGTGGGTAGGGGTTACCCGCAGCATAGAATAGAATAACCGCGGCGGTAACGCCAGGAACAATAATGTACTTGAGTCGGATCCACCAATAGTGTCCAATGACTTTTTTTCTTGGTCGGAAGTAATCCAAAAAGAGTTCGCGATTCATTCTGAGCTTTTCCTTAGTTCTTCGAAATCGAAATCGTAGTCTTCTCACGGCAGCATCTTCTTGGTCGGAATCTGAACTTGTTGGGTTGGGTCCTCCTCCTCCTGCCATCGTCGGTGATAGACTTGTGGGGAGTGACCCCATAGAGGTAAACATCGCCACGGCCTTATCAGCCATCCGATCTGCGGCAGTCCCACGTGTCGCAGCATTCATTCCGATTCGTTCTCGATCATTATGATCATTTTCTTCCGTCGTTAGAATTAACTGTGCTGTCAAATCACGTAATCCATTCGATCGTGACATATTCAATCCACCACCACGTCCCGGTGATGTCGATTTTGCAGCAGTAAGAGGCGCTACGATGACCTCTTCATCATCCATAGCCTCTTCAAATTCGACAAGACTTTTATCTGGAATATCCGGAAAGCGTACCTGTCGTGTCGATTTATTTTTCCCAGCCTGCTTCTGTTGTTCCAATGTCCGAATGACATCATTTTCAGCCAAGGCTTCTGAATTAGTTCCAATGATATCTCCTACAGTTAAAGTCACGGGAGAAGGTGAAGGTGGAGTCGGTGCCTCAACATCCATAATGGTAGGGTCGTCATCAATCGTATTTTTTTGGGATGCCATAATTCGAGAGAGATTGTATCTTATATCTTAACTTGACTCACGTTGAACGCTGTTGCTAATGTCGCAACTAAAGTAGAAGGATAGCGGTAGACAAAGAATCAATGAGAAATAAATACCAAATGTCCCAAAATCAAGATGCTTTGAAAAGATGGTGGATAGAAAAACCACTGCCAATGAGTGAGGTGAGTGGTGTTGGGAAGCCAATACCGTGCAGTTTCGAGAACTAACTGTAAAACCAGTTCCGAGTACCCCATACGTTACAGCGGGGATGCACATACATTTGGTTGGAGAGGGTTCTCACTCACCGTTCACGGTCTACACTTGAATATCTTTTCATAGGTCGGCGCGGGTCGTGGCGAAGGCGGTGCCGGTTGTACAACAACCTGACAATGAATCTCGATACGTGACGTCATCGACGATCCACCTTTTTTCTTGGAGGGAAAATATTCACTTGTACTGTAAAAACGCCATGGCGTCTTTCCAGGGGGGTAATTCCTTCACACGACCAAAAGATCTTGCGCCGATTCTTTGACGTCATACATAGTGCCTAGATAGCTACGATGTATAACGATATGAAAATATATACATTGGGCCACTCGACGGCAAGGATCCACTTCAAAAATCGCCTGGGATGCTGCCGCGCAGTCATGGAGCTTGGAGGGAGGAGGGAGGAGGGAGTATCTTGCAGCTTGCCACTATGACCTGTGCACCGAATGCTTTATACCGAACTCATGGGAAGCCTTGGCATTCGCAAGACTACAATAGCAGTCTATTCTGGAAGTATTGGAGAATATAGAATCATCGTGAACAATCAACCGGAGAGTATTCGTGGCCTATACAGGTAGGATAAGTGTTTCTTGTAACGTCATTACTCATTCTCATGTTTACTGTCAACGCCCTGACAATGTGAGCGCATACTATTCTTTTTTGGAATGAACAGTACGATGAACTCTTTTTGGAAATCCATGAGACCAAGTGATTCCCAAGCTGGAAACTACCCTCGTTTGGGAACGACCATCGACGACGATGATGGAGGAGAGTTTTTGGAAGAACGTTCAGGTAACTTAGTTGTTAAAAGGCCCCCTTCATCGATCTCGCTCTCTGACAAATCAGAAAGGGACAATCTGCCGAAATGAAGGAGGAGGGGGTTGGCTGGAGGCGCAAAAGTCCGGTGGATATCGTGGTTTACTGTTGTTACATTGGGAGTAGTCGTTGAACCGAACCTCTAATGGAGGTAAAAGATGGTAGCTTTTGATTCGCTCTGAGAAACTTTTGATTCGTACGAAAAAGTACCGTGCCACTATATACGGTACCTACCGCATTGACTCCACTCCCCCATTCACATCCCTTTAAAACGAGAATGGTTGAGATTTTCGGGTTCCCGCCAAGTACGACAGTTTTCTTTGGAGAGAGAAGGGAGATGGATCACAAATCCTTATTCCGGGTGGTAGCAAACATTGTAGTCCATACAATAACAGAAACAACAACATCGAAAACGAATACCCATCGAAAGCGACAAGAGAAAATATCATGCACTGTGGGAGACGGGGACGTGGTCGTAGCGGTACTTCCCGTCCTAATGGACAACGAGGAGGGGGGAGAGGAGGACGAGCAGGAGGAGGAGGAGGAGGCGATCAATATACGAATTTCAGGCGAGACGAGACTGTTGTTGGTAGTGGTCTGCCTCGTCATAGCGCTCCTGCCCAACGAGGAGGAGGAGGTGATCGAAAAAGAGCCCTATTTACGAAATTCATGCGTGACGACACTGTCACGATGGATCGAAAGTTAGACGCTCTCCGCTTCATCGAAGGGATGCAAGCAAGTGACTCACTCCCACGAGTACTCGGGGAGATTCTAGATGAACGAAAACCTGGTATTCGACGAATTCAAGAAGTCCTTTCATTTACTGAGACCATCAATGACATTACCGACCTTCTGGTGCCCCTCCTACGGTGTGGAATCAATACCGAAATGGACAAGCCTCTATACCGGGGCCTTCGACTCAGATATCTCTACGGTATATACCAGACACCAGGACTCCTTGATTTCTTGACTTCCTACGAAGATCTCATCATCAATATCGAGAAAGAGGAAGCGGATCTTCTTTGTGAGTTCTTTCGTCTAGTCGCAAAGGCATACGGAGAACCAAGGAATTCGGAGCAAATGGCTACTATGGCACGAACTCTCCGTCTTCGTCAAGACGTACCGGGTGTGGAATCACTATGTCGTGTACTTTTGGTGGAAGAGAAACGCGAGAAAGCAGAAGATCTCATGAAGAGGACCGTAGAGGTCAAGCGTAAGAAAGTCGCACCAGCGTGCTGGGCATCAGGTGACCTTGTCCCGCCGGGGGGGCGGCACGACAATGACTTTGTCAACTATCGAGATATCCGGATTGTTCCTACGCCGGAAGAGTTGATGTGCCAAGAGAAGTCCTATCGGCCACTTACCAGCGGAGAAAACGCGCACACTCAAGACCCCATTCAGCATATGCTCGATCGTAATTTTCGCCTACTCCGTGAGGATGCCGTTGAGGCGATGCGTACGTCCATGACAGAGCCGCGTCGTGTTTGGAAGAATGCAAGGATTATTGGCGTCGAGCCAAAGAATACAGCCCGCGACGGCTCCGTTCCCTTCATTGTAGAGGTCGACAAGCCATCTTCTTCTATTGACTGGGGCCAAGCGCGTGTCCTTATGCAGGGATCAGTCGTGGCACTACTTGACAAGGAACAAAAAATAGTCAGGACAGGTATCATAACGATCCGTCATCATGAAGAAAAAGGTAAATGGATGAACGCACCAGATGGACCTTCTTTTGGTGTCTGCTTTGAGGATCATTCTGCGTTTGACGACTGCATTCATGAAATCAGCCGAAATCGACCCTTCCTCTCCAACTATACCAAGGCATTCCGCAGCGCAAACACTTCTAAAGCAGCCCTGTTGCTTGCCGAAATGGCCGTATACGATTTGATCGAGATATCCACTTCATTCTTTTCCTATCGACCAGTTTTGACGGCATTGCAGAACATGGAGACAGTCGCCTTCAGCGACGAACTTGTCCATCAGAGAGTCCCCGCTGATGGGAGGTGTTCCTACTTGCCCCCGACTGTTCGTTTCCCCGATGGAGAGCATTTTCACGGGTACAGATGCCCCATTTCTCAGCATTCTATCGGGGCTGTCGTGGAAAGAACGACGCTCGACCAATCGCAGGCTTCGGCTGTCCTTCATGCGCTTACATCTAGAGTTGCTCTCATTCAAGGACCGCCGGGGACTGGCAAGACGTTCATCGGTGGGCTCATTGCGCAGGTTATCTTACAGAACTCTTCCGAACAGATTCTTTGCGTGTGCTACACCAATCATGCTCTCGACCTGTTTCTTGAGCACATGATTGATTATGGAGTGGATCGTATTGTGCGAATGGGAGGAAGATCAAGATCCGAGCGTGTTCAGCGATACAACCTTCGCGAACTAGCGCGACAACGTGAGAGGGGGCAGGCTCACAGCCAAAGAAGAATAAAGCAGGTGGATGCTCAGATGCACAACGTTCGAGAAAGAATAGAGAAATCAACCCAGAGCCTTCAAGCACAAGTTCAGTGGGATCATCCACACGGAGGGGTCAAGTCTATATTGAGGTCTTCCTACCCGGATATTCTAGAATTTTTTTGCTTTCTAGATGAAGATGAAGGATCTCAGACAGTCGGTCCAAAAGGCAAGCAACTCAAGGACGAAGATCTATGGGATCGATGGAAAGACGGAGAGGAATTTCCCTCATTTCTGCTTCCCCTCACCATCAACATTTACGATCCTGACGCTTTTCATGAATTTTGGAGCCGTCCTATCTCCCAGCGTGCACGATTTGTCGATACACTTCGGCAGAGTATCCTCGACGACTACGCACCAGATCTTCATAGCCAGCTAGATGTGCTGAAAGAGCTCGCGAAGGAAAGAGAGTTACTGGTTCAAGCGAAGGATCTCGATACTTTGAGGCGTGCTCGAGTCATCGGCGCCACAACTACGGGCGCGGCTACTTACCGTGAGTTGATCTCTGAGCTTTCGCCCGGCGTAATTGTAGTGGAGGAAGCGGGAGAAGTTCTCGAGGCCCATGTTCTGTCTGCTCTGGCTGCAGATCCGTTAGGAGGAAAGGCGACCAAGCATCTGGTGCTCATAGGCGACCACAAGCAGCTGAGGCCGAAAGTCGAAAGTTACGGCCTTTCTGAAGCATCAGGTCTTGGATACGACCTGGATATTTCTCTTTTTGAACGCCTTGTTGTAGCCGGACAAGCTTCTGTAACTCTGCAAGTACAACACCGGATGCGTCCTTCCCTCTCAAGTATTATTCGTGCCCAGACATATCCCAACCTTATCGACCATGGAAGTGTGGCGCAATATCCGGGCATCTTGGGAGTGGATGCTACTGTGGACGGCATCGTGTTTATCGATCATCGCCGTCTCGAAGATGGAGTTACGGTGGATGCCGCAGCATCTACTCGATCCACAACGAAATCAAACGCATTCGAGGTGGATCTAGCTATCGAAGTGGTTCGATTTCTCCTGTTACAGGGATACAGCCCAGATCGTATCACGGTGTTGACTCCGTATGTAGGTCAACTGCTATGTTTGATCAAGGCCATGAAGGGCCTCAAGGATGTCCAGGCCTACCTCGGTGAACAGGATCTGCGAGATATCCATGACGCAAGCTCTTCACCAGAAGGCATCGAAATTGAAAACGGGCAACCGACATCAGTTCGGCTTTCAAGCATCGATAATTTCCAAGGAGAAGAAAGTGATATCGTTGTCGTGTCTCTGGTCCGCTCCAACAAGGAAGGGAATATCGGGTTTTTGGCAGAAGAGCAGCGGGTTAATGTTCTTCTTTCGCGAGCCCGCCACGGGATGATTTTGCTCGGGAATTCTGAGACTCTCGTGAGAAAGAAGTCTGGTCGTGACACATGGGAGCCCATACTTGCCATTCTAGAAGCGAAGAATCAAATCAGAGATGGCCTTCCCACTGTATGCCAGATTCATCCAGAAGATCCTCCCATCATTTTACGCCAACCAGAAGAATTCCGTAGCTGGCGTCCTAACGGAGGCTGTCAACGGCCTTGTAAGTTCCGTCTGGCTTGCGGTCATGTTTGTCCCCAGATGTGTCATCCACTGGATCAGCAGCACAGATATGCTCAGAGCCAATGCTCCGAGCCTTGTCGTCGGATTCCCTCGGCATGTCGACGCGGGCATGCCTGCAGTAGACTCTGCAACGAACCCTGTAGGAATTGCTGTTTCCCGCTAATTCCAACCGAGCTGCCTTGCGGTCACGTAGCCACATATCTGCAGTGCTATGAAGTCAATTCTGTTGCTTCGCTAGAGATGATCAAATGTCGCGAAAAGGTCACGGTAACCCTGGAAAAATGCTCTCATGAAATAACGACGACCTGCTGCAACGCCAGAAGTCCAAATCCTGTCTGCTCACTTCGTTGTGGGAAGGCTATGGTGTGTGGACATCCATGTGATGAAGAGTGAGTGTCGTGCGTAAGGGAAGTGCTAAAATGTTTCTGATTCAAAAATTTCAGCTAACTCTTGTCCATAAGGTGTGCGACATGCGATGGAAACCATAGGTGCGAACGTCTCTGTGATCGACCATTGTTCTGCGGACACTCGTGTGGCCAGAAATGCCACGCGGATACTTCGAACAAATGTGGGTCCTGCATTAAGCCGTGCATCAATCAATGTGCTCATTCGAAATGCCCGAAACCTTGTAGCGAACCAGTACGTTGTACCCAGCCGATGTATATTGCTACAAAATCATTCGTATCTCACTTCCTTAAGCTCAGTGTGCCTCTTGTGTCGAAACGTGCGATTGGGTATGCGAACATCAGGGTGGATGCCCGCTTGTATGCGCAGCGCCATGTACGCGACTTCCCTGCAATAAGGTAAGTAGACGGAAAATACCTGTGAAAAGCGATATTGTGAAGACAAAGTCGACGCTAACGTCATTGCTAGCGTTGTGACAAGAAGCTCAGCTGCGGACACCAATGCCCTTCTGTTTGCGGCGAGACATGTCCCGCTGCCCGATACTGCATCAAATGCAGTCGGAAGGACAACATTCTCTCTCGGGTTGTTGATCATCTCGAATTCAAGACTTATAGGGAATACGAAGACCAGCTAGACGAAGACCCCATCGTCTTTCTTCCATGTGGTCATTTTTACGCTATGTCCACTTTGGATGGCCACATGGAAATACACTTAGCGTATGAACGAAATCCTGAAGGCTCTTTCGCGGATGTGCGGCCTTTGGGCACACTTACAATCTCGGAGAAAGCGAAACAATGTCCAGATTGCAGATCAGCGATTCACTCCGTCCGACGATATTCTCGCATTACCAAGTATGGAATACTTCGTAGTCTACAGCGCAAGCACATGGAATGGATGGATGGACGTTTAAAGTTGTGCGAAGAACGAATCGCAAAGCTGAAATCACTAAAGCAGCTGACTTCTCTGTTGCAGGATGCAAAGGCTAGCCCGTTTCAGCAGGTTCACGATGCTAGTGGAAGGGAAGGCGATGAACCACCTTCGTCGCCCGCTGGCCCAATCATCCGTGTTCTCATGCTCATTGGAAGAGCCTACGCCGATAGGTCCAAGAATCTTGGCGATACGGATTTCTTAAATGCTCGAAAATCATTTGAGGAAGTCATTGTCTATGCACAATCTAGTGACAGTTTGAGATCAGAAGCCTTGGCAAGGTTGCAAATTTCAGGCTTACTGGTGCCGTGGGTCGATCATGACCCGAGCTATAGGGGTGTGATTGAGGAACACTTGAACATCATCCTTAGTGCAGCATTCGTATCTGAAGATGTGAAGACCAAAGTGGAAGAATTCAGACGAATCATATCGGAAGAACGTCGTCGGTCCGAGATGAAACAAATCTTAGCGGCCATGAATACGACGGGAGGATACAACTATGGAACCAGTGCAAGCTCCCATTGGTATCAATGTCCGAATGGTCATCCCTATTTCATTGGCGAGTGTGGAGGTGCCATGCAAGAATCGCGGTGTTTGGAATGTGGACAACCGGTGGGCGGCACTAGCCATACCCTCCTTAGAACCAACACACGTTGGTCAGGGCTATCTGATCTAAGGTGAAGATAGACTATCCATTCGGATGGTTGCAGTGGCTGCATCAAGAGCAGGTCATGAAATGGCTTATCGTTCAACTACGCAGACAGTTAGTTGAAGCATAGCAGAGAGCCCTAGGCTGGTGTCGGGGCCAACTCAACGACGGAATGTTCTTATCTACGATAACGTATACAATTAGGTATGATACCATCTTCTTTCATCATTGTATGGTGCGTATGTAATATAATGCATATCAATCCGGTTGAAATCCTTCACCGCTTGATTGACAGACGTCGAGAAAGATCTTTGCAGGAGCTTCTTCGTTGTTCGGTAGCAGTCTCCGTGGTCTCCCTTCGCATCTATTTTTGGGAACCTTTCCTCGTCTTTCCATTTTACGATCGTTATAACATCGTCCTCTTTTCCTCGTCTACCAGCCAAAGTACAAAAAAGATGTCTCGTAAGGTCCTACTCGATTCGGCTCTACGTGCTGCCGTGAATCTTCAGTCTTCGACGATTCCCACCCAACTAGCCAGGACATCGACTGCATTTTTAAGTTCGGCAGCGGCTGGAGGTCCGACGGCGACTTTACCAGATTTATCGTATGATTATAATGCATTAGAACCTGCTATTTCAGCAGAAATTATGGAAATTCATCATACGAAACATCATAATGCATATGTGACGAATTTAAATATTGCATTGGAAAAATTAGATACTGCCATGTCAACTGGAGATGTTTCAACGATGATTGCCTTACAGGGTGCTATTAAATTTAATGGTGGTGGACATTTGAATCATACACTCTTTTGGGAAAATTGTAAGTTTTTTTTTTGGGGGGGGGGGGGCGTTTTTGTTTTTGTTTTCTTGTTGTGTGGGGATGGCAGGTATAGAGTTTTCATTTTGTTGGGCAATTCTCTTCGATGTCGTAAAGGTTATTCTTGATAAGGTAACCGTCTCGAAACTAACTTATTTTTGTCCCTATGTTTTCTATCGATACACCTCCACATATGGATGTGTTACTTTATATCAACATATGACACACACCAAAAAACAACAAGTGGGTCCAAATTCCTCTGGACCAAGTCCTACTCTTGAAGCGAAGATTGTGGAAAGGTTTGGTAGTCTCTCGGCGATGAAAGATGAGATGAGTGCAGCTTCTGTTGGTGTTCAAGGATCTGGATGGGGTTGGTTAGCCTATAATCCCAAATCGAAATCATTAGAAATTGCTACCTGTCCTAATCAAGACCCTCTCGAGGCGACGACTGGATTAAAACCACTCCTTGGTATTGATGTTTGGGAACATGCCTATTATTTGGATTACAAAAATTTACGTCCTAAATATGTTTCTGCCATTTGGGATGTCATTAATTGGGATACCGTCGAATCTCGTTTGGATACTGCAACCTCAAAGTAAAAAGAAACAAAGATTATGATGATGATGATAACGACGACGATCCTCCCCTCCTCCCCCCAAAAAAGAAAACAAAAACTTCGACCAGTGAAAAATTATAGAAAAATGTGTGGGGCATCTACGCCAATGTGTTGGCATCTACGATAGCCTTAGTTGTGACATTTAATTCCCATTTATTATAAAGATCTTCTCCCTGAACACTACTAGATCTTTGTCGACAACACGAAAGTGACATATCCCATTTTCGGTTCCACTTTCCGGGGGAACCTGATTACAGCGTTAGATTCAGTCTTCATTGTAGATCTACTAAAACAAAGTCTTTCTTTATCTCCTTGTCATCGTTCCACGATTCGTAAAGAGTTTACTTCGTAATCGGATATTATCATCTGTCGGACGTTGAGCATAAGGGGTAACAGTCGCATGACGAAGACCGAGGGGGACCCAATCGACTGCCCCCAGTCCACCCAATGATCCTTCCATCCTAGTAGGGCCAGGTCGCCAACTACGTGTCCGGGTGAGAGAAAGTCGGGGGATTGTAGGCATGGTGAATGAAAGTCGGGTAAGGGAAGGCCGGGTGGGCCGGGTAATGATACGAGATGGCTGGGAACCATTGTCTTCGTCGTCGTCCTCGACAGGAAGGTTAACACGAAACTCATCATCATTATCAATATCCTCATCATGGATCTCCTCATTCCCACCATCATCATCACTACGATAGCTGGGATCGATAGTAGAGACAATGCCCATTGCAACCTCAGGAACGTTAACATGAAACTCATCATCATCAATATCCTCGTCATGGATCTCCTTGCTCCTACCATCATCATCACTACGATTGCTGGGATCGATAGTAGAGACAATGCCCAATTCAATCTCACCTGTCGTCGTCGTAGATGATGATGAGGGTAATTCATCCGCGTCGGAAGAAACTGTATCATCAATCTCTTCTGGAATGAATGCCTTTTGTGTCTTATCAATTTGTCGAAACATCCCAAAGGCATACAATGTTTCCCACGGTACAGGGACCATACTAAATAATGGTTCATCTTCACATTCTGGATCTGGGACGCCATCGACACCAATCGTTGAGGGTGGGGCGACGATAGAACTCATACAACCCATGAATAACAATGCCAAAATTGATAATCCATGTCCTAGGATAGCCACAAGAAAGGATGATCCCAAAAATACATCCCACCCAATCCAAATACATCGCCAAAAGCTGACAGTCGTCCATGCCAAAATATAGTTCCGAACTCGGCCCAACATCCCCAAAAGGAATGTATTCTCAAAATAATCATCCAATCTTCCAATGGCCGATTCCGAGGTCACACTTATCCCCACAAGGAACATGATCATACTCTCAAGGAGACTGAATTTGATATCCTTCTCTGAATCTGTAAATCCCCACAAATAATAATCCAATACCCCCCATGATCCTCTCCAAAAGGCGACGACCGCAAAGGGGATAAATCCAAAACTAAATATCAAATCGAGGATACCGACTCCCTTGGTATACGTCGGTCGTTCCTTCCCCGATTCTAAGACGACAGAAAAATACGCATTCAATGCTGTGATTGCAATGGGTGGTGGATCCGTATCTGGTCCATCTAATAGGAATATAGCAGGTGGTGCTAATAGGGAACTTCCTGAAAAGGTCATAAAGGTTCCACCAGCACCAGCAATGGATGTGACCCAATAGGAAAGGAATGGCCGTGTCGGGAATACCCAATAGTCTAACCAATACCAGATCCCACGCCAAATCGATACCGCCGCTGCACCTAGGATATAAACAATGATAAATCTTCGTATCCCAACTTGAGGTGTAATAATCATTGTTTTCTTACTGGGAAGCCAATATCCATTGAGGATGAATGCTACACCGATAAAGAGAAGGACGATTCCAATCCCATAAGAAAAGGTTGCATTTTGAAATCGTAATTGACCCTTTGTAGAATTTGGATCTATCGTCGTCGGTAGGATGAAACATAAGCTATCCCCATTCGTCGGTGTTGCTGTCGATGGCTGTTGACAACCTAAGATATCCAATACCGTCCATGAATTCCTCCAATAGGAGACTACCAGAATTCCAATCGTTATGGAAAAGATCCAATCTCGGATCATAACATGAATCTTCATCATTATGCAAATGGAGGAGGGGGGGGAGGCTTGCTTTTACTGTTTACAAGTCGATCCTCCTCTTACATCACGTCAACCCCAAAAAAGAAAGTGTGTGCGTACGAAATTACATCGACGAGGATGAGGATATCTCCTATACGGACGAATACAAATTCTTTTGAACATGAAGCAGAAGCCCTATTTTCTTCGACCTGCCGAATGAATGGTCAAAGCGCGATTGCCCACGTGTGCACGATAAGAAAAAATTTGATTGCAATAACAACAATCGGAAAAAGTCGAAATCTCTTGTGTTATATATGACAATGAGGTTACCCTTGTCGCATAAGATGTCGCATTCTGCATTGTGCACAATGATAACGAATCCTTCCTGTTCGCCGAATATTCCATGCACGATCGATTCATCCAATCATGTTATCGAAAAATGCTTAATTGTAAAAACAGTATAATAGAGATGCCTGTGATCTGTGATGCATTTGCGTGGTGTCTCTAGAGAAGTCGGATGATTCGAAGCTACTAGTATACTCGAAGTGTTCGACCGACCGGATTCAGAGGACGGAGAATATGTAAGACGACCGAATCGACCCAAAAAACCCAGGAAAATGTGACTCTACAGTTAGCACCGTTTATTCTAATCTTCTCTATGAACTCTAGATGCTTTGTTGAAACTACAGAAGTGATATTTTGCTTGTTTTCGAAAACTGCTTTCGGGAGACTAGGGTCATCATCACAAGGATATTCCAAATTTTTTTTGTTTCCTTTCAACCTCAAACTATTTCCGTGTAAGAGTTCCACGGTTCGTAAAGAGCTTACTCCGTAATCGGATATTATCATCTGTAGGACGTTGGGCATAATGGGTGACTGTCGCATGACGAAGACCTGGTGGGACCCAATCTACGACTCCTAGCCCCCCCAAAAACATAGACCAGGTCGCCAACTACTAGTTGTACCGAGTAAAGGCGGGACGACGCTGACTGATTGTGAACCATGTTGATAGTCATCGTCATTATCATCCTCATCTTGTATCTCCTCGCTCCTGACACCACTACTATTGCTGGAATCGACAGGGGGAATCATGGACAATTCAATCTCACCTGCCGAAGCAGATGAGGGTGATTCATCCGCGTCGGAAAGGGTATCATTACTTTCTTCTGGAATAAATGCCTCTTGAGTCTTATCAATTTGTCGAAACATCCCAAAGGCATACAGTGTTTCCCAAGGTACGGGGACCATGCTAAATAGTGGTTCATCTTCACATTCCGGGTCTGGGACACTGTCGACACCAATCGTTGAGGGCGGGGCGACGATTGAACTCATACAACCCATGAATAACAATACCAGAAGAGACAATCCATGTCCCAGGACAGCCACAAGGAAGGATGATCCCAAAAATACATCCCACGCAAGCCAAGTACATCGCCAAAAGCTGACAGTCGCCCATGCCAAAATATAGTTCCGAACTCGACCTAACATCCCCAGAAGGAATTTATTGTCACCACAACAATTATCGACTATTCCAATGACCGGTTCCGAAGTCAACCAAATCCCCACAAGGAACATGACCATACTCTCAAGGAGACTGAATTTGATATCCTCCTCTGAATCTGTAAATCCCCAGAAGTAATGACCCAGTATCCCCCATGACCCCCTCCAAAAGGCGACGACTGCAAAGGGGATAAATCCAAAACTTATCAACAAATCGATGATACCGACTCCCTTCGTAAGAGTCGGTCGTTCCTTCCCAGATGTCAAGATGAGTGAAAAATGAGCATTCAATACTGTGACTGCAATCGGTGGTGGATCGGTATCTGGTCCGTCTAGTAGGAACAAGGCAGGTGGAGCCAATAAGGAACTTCCTGAAAAGGTCACAAAGGCCCCGGCTGCACCAGTATTAGATGTAATCCAATAGGAAAGGAATGGTCGGGTAGGAAAAACCCATGCATCTAACCAATACCATATACCACGCCAAATAGACACAGCCGCAGTCCCGAGGATATAAACAATCATAAATCTTCGGATCCCGACTTTTGGTGTGATAATCATTGTCTTCTTATCCGGGAGCCAATACCCATGAAGGATACACTTCACTCCGATGAAAAGAAGTACATTTCCAATCCAATAGGAAAATGTTGCATTTTGAAGTCTCAATTGACTTTCGTTGGAACTTCGTTCTTTCGTCGCCAATAGGATGAAACATAAATTATCACCATTCGTTGGTGTTGCTGTCGATGGTTGTTGACAACCTAAAATATCTAATAACGTCCATGAATTCCGCCAATACGATACGACAAGAACCCCAATCGTTATGGAATAGATCCAATCTCGTATCGCAAAATGAATCTTCATCATGGTGAAAGAAAGGCTATTGTAGTTGTACTAGTCGTCGATCTTCACAAAAATGAGATATGTGTTCGAATACGCGAATCATTAAAAGGAACAAGACAAAACAACCAAACATGGAAATTCATTCACTGTCATTCGTTTTGAGTGACAGAGAATATGACATTTTATACTTTCCAGGCCGAAAGTGCGAATGCGCCATTGCTCCCTCAGGAATAGAAGAAGCTTGACGGGGATTGTGTGATGGCAAGTGATTGATGACAGAGACTTTCGGTTGACACGATCCGTGCTTTCCTGCCTACACGTGGAAGGGGAAAATCTCAGTGTAGATACGTTACATACATAGGAAGATTAAAGAAGTCGGATGATTCGTGTTTCAGCTAGGACCGTAACTGTAACCATCGATGCCAGCCACCTTTTCGAAGAATAGGTGTATGTATAGAAGCTCTCTACTAGGGAAGAAACATCTTGCTGCGATACTGTTAGTTCGGTAATCAAAACGCCGACAAAGGGGGTCTATCCATTTTGACAATTATTAGACATCGGTCACTCGAACAACGGCCTGTTTCGTCGTTAATGAGAATCCAAGATATTCATATTTCCATCCATATCGTTTACAACTTTCTCTCCAGGCACGGAATTCATCTTGACGCCACGTCGCATGGCCGATATATTCATCAAAGATAATAATCGATCCCTTGACGATTCGACCATGTAAATTTTCAAAGATATCCATAGATGATGTATATAAATCACAATCAATATTCGCATATGCGACAAAGGCTTCTGGCGGAAGATCCTTTTGCTTAAAAAAGGTTGGTAGGGTATCACTGAATAGTCCCTTATGGAAGACGACATCACCCTCCATAACGGGGACGATCCCCCCGGTAGAATAGGCACCGACGGGCTCATCCCCCCATGCTTGAGGTAGACCAGTAAAGGTATCAAAACCATGAATTTGAATATCCAGAGGTAAAATTTCTTGTGTCATACGGATACTCCGACCGGAACCGACACCAAATTCACAGACTAATCCATATCCCTTATTTTCACGTTGTTGTTCAATTAAGGGGAGGGCTGCATCGAGTGCTAATTGTAACATGGCACGTGTCCCACGATGTAAATTCAATTCCGGGAGAGGAACCTTCCTAGAATGCCATCGAACATATCCCCAACTATCGACGAGACATGACGTAGGTGCTTCCGTCCTTAGGAGGGTACCTAGGAGTCGTTCCGATTCTTCCTCTTCTCCTAATCGTTCCAAGGCGACTGCCATATAGAAGACTGTCATTGCTTGATTATGGACTCGTTCTAAGGATTTCCGATATGCGATGACAGCCTCCTTTAAATGTTCTAAATCCTTCCCATTCCCCCCCGCCGCCTCTAGCGACGTACCTATCCCATCAAAGGCCGTCGCAGACGGGATAGGATCAATCTTCGTTGCCAGAGTATATAATTGTAGTGCTGCCTTTGGATCACCCAAGGCTTCATTATTTAAAAAGGCAAGTCGGACCAAGGCATAGGAAAGGACAGCGGGGACTAACTCACGATCGATACTTGTAACATGTCCAAAACATTCATCTAAATCCAAAAAACATTGAAATAATGTCGATGCCTCATGAAAGGCACCAGCAGCGGCTCGTGCCTGACCTGATTTTTCCAATTGATTCCCCCGACGAAAGGCACGATCGGCTTCTCCAATGATACTATTCCAACTTGATGTCGGACTGGGACTAAAAAGATCGACCAGGGCCGAAGAAGAAGACGAAGATGATGTGGGCCTCGAAGACGCAGAAGACGACGTGGAAGAGGCGGATCCACTTGCAAAATAATCTTCAGTAGCGGATGATGAAGAAGAATATAAGATCGATTCATGGCGCGGGTACGGATAATGTCGACTCTTCTTCCCATGTGTTGTTCGAACGACGGGTTGTCTCTGTTGATACCAGGCAAATACCACATAATCTGTCATCATGACAGCTAGCAGTTGTAGACACATCGTTGTCCATTTCTTTATTCGATCCATTTTCTTGAGGAGTCTTATGACAGCTTTTGTTGTTGGTGCTGATGGTATGTTAGTGTGTTTTGCCCGGAGGGGGTTGGCGAGAGATGAGTTGACTGTCACTTCAACGATACACCTGTGTGATGCCATGTGCCATAGTCCACCACTCCAAA
>Ga0194115_10003116_pt1 | contig 18878 bp, 17 predicted proteins | sample TA2MahsurfametaG_3_FD_148656 | JGI IMG/M metagenome (GOLD analysis project Ga0194115, IMG submission 148656) | Freshwater microbial communities from Lake Tanganyika, Tanzania - TA2015002 Mahale S4 surface | ecosystem: Environmental > Aquatic > Freshwater > Lake | place: Tanzania: Lake... | reverse complement strand
AATTTTTTATTTCCTCAAGTGTGAAAGTTGTGTCCCCAACAATTTCAAGAATAGATATTTTGAATTCATCGTTTACAAATAAGTTGATATGTACTACCTGACTACCAATAACACCCGAGAAAGATTTTTTTGAATAATTTAAATTCAACAAATAATCGAGTTTTACGTATCTATTACTGGATTTTTTCAATCGTTCAATAATTTTAGATAATCTTTCATTGGAGTTAAGAAGTTTGATTGAAAGACTGTAGTCTTTAATCCGAAGGCAAAATACTTTTATATTTTTATTGAGTTTCATGGTTATAGGTTTTTAATTAATAGTTAAAGTCTTCAAATGGGTTTTTTTTAATCGAGATATCCTGATCGTACCAATCATCCTCGTTGAAGACTTCTCCATTTGAAAGAACATATTGTTCGTTTTCTTCATCGTAGGTAACATCAATGATTTCACCATTTTCGTTTTTCTGAACCGGTTCACCACATAAGTCTAAAAATATTCCATTGTTGATGTAAGTTGTTCCGGCGAATTGATTTCCTGGTTCAATGTATTCCAATTGGAAAGATAGGGTAGGATAGATTATTGAAACGTTAATCAAAAATTCAATAGGTGGACTCCATGCGGAATCAAAATCAAGAATATAATATGACTTTTCATCGGTAGAGGATTCAAAACCATAATCATCACAGTCCCATTTGGTGCCCCAATTGAATAACCTCCATTCATACCAATCATCAAAACCATACATGGTTTTTAATTCTTGTTTGTCAATTTCTGAAAGGTTTTCCTGTAATAACTTTTCAGGTGTAGGAAAATAATTTGAAATTCTCCAAACCATTATCTGTTCTCCTTCAATCATTTCTTTTTTTCTTCCTTCATCCATAAATCTGCGAAAGGAGGATTTATCGTCGTTGCTTTTTACAATCAGTCTGTTATAACACCAGTTTGGCATGGTTTTAAAATTTTATTCCACTTACTTCTTTAGTTTATTCACGAAAATCTACTCCTGGTCAAGTGGGAGACCAGTTTGAACTTACGAATTAGAAAATCTCTAATTAGAGTTGAGAAAGGACTTGAAGATGGGAAGCCCCCCCAATTCAAAATGGGTTGGTTTTGGTCTTGAGTGACCTATAGAATCTTTAAGCTACAGGACGTAGAACCCGATTCTGTTTGGATTTGAGATCTGTAAAGACCACTGGGACGTGTGTAATTCCCAGTTCCATTGCGATGAGGAGGAGGAGATTGCCACTCAAGACCTTGTTGGAGATACGTTCAACCAAGAGTGGTTTAACCATACCTGTTTCTCTAACCATTTCTTTTTGTACTTGGTATTCACTTTCAGTGAATTGACCAACTCGAACCCTTTGATTGAATCGGAGAGAATTAACCCCAACGAACTCAATACTTGATACTTTAATTGTTTTCATTATCAACAGGTATTTTTTATTTTATTTCCTCAACTTCAAGGACTGAGGTATATCCTTTTTATTAGAATTGGAAGTCGAATGAGCCTAACAATTCGTCGGCACAATCTTCTTCACTTAGGTAATCATCCCATAATTCATGGGTTTGATTTAGAGCGAGTTGAAAATCTGATTTTTCTGATTCAGAAAGTTGACTTTTAACCATTTTCATTTCTTCTTTCAATGTTCTTTTCATAATAGTTATTTTAAATGTTAATGTTTTTTGAATTATGCAACCATTCGAATTTGATTTTGGTTATTCATTTGAATTATGTTGTTCTGTGTCATAGTATTTATTCGAACCTCAGTTGCCATTACAAACTGCGGGTTTAGTTCGTAACCGACGTAGTTGCGTCCAGAGTAGCGACATACTTCACCAACACTTCCCGTGCCGTTGAAAGGGTCAACTACCAGGTCACCTGGTTTTGAGGTGAGGAGAACCAACAAGGTTGGAACCTCGAGTGGGAAGGTTGCAGAGTGGGTGAGGTGGAAACCTTCCTCTTTGCATTGTTTTCTCAATTCACCTGTGTTGGCTACGTTGGTTCTGAGGGTATTTCCTCGGAAATCCATTCCTGAGAAAAACTTAGGTTTGTTGTCTTTTCCATAGACACAGAAACCGTTAGGGTCAGATACCTTTTTAGCTAGTTCAGTATCGTAGTAGAAGGTCGTACAACCTTTCTTTACGAAGTGGAAGATGTACTCGTGAGAACGGACAGTTCGGTTTCCACCTGTGTAAACTGGGTTGTTTTTCAACCAGATGATTTCATCATTCAAAGACCAACCATTCTTGAGCATTTCACCAACAAATTGGTAAACAACACCTTGGTAAAATCCTCCTTCAACCTTTTCGTTGATATTTACCATCAAAGAACCATCGTCTTTGAGTACACGGTGACACTCTTTGAAGATGTTGATGAGGTTTTGGATGTAGTCCTCACGGTCTTTTTCAAGACCCAACTCAGCATCACCATTACCATAGTTTCTCATGGCAAAGTAAGGAGGAGAAGTTACGATTGAGGCAACTGTTTTGTCAGCGAGTTCAAACATGTCTTCACAAGTGTGATTGAAGACTCTTACATCACCCAAGTTTAACTCGTAAGTGTCAGGTACTACTTGTTTGTTGACTTGGTCATTTGCTTGTTTCTCTAGTCTTTTGACAAGAGCGTTTAAAGAACCTTGACCTTTGTCTACTTTAGCCAACTCAGTCTTAAGAACATCATTCGCACTTTCACCAAATAGTTCAGAAGATAATCTTTGAGCTTTTTTAACTTTTTCTTGATCGTATTTAGAGATTACAGACAAAGCACTTTTCTTACGTTCAGCCTCTTCTTTCAGTTGAGGGTTCAAGTCAGTTCTGGTACCCTGACCAACATTGAAGTATTTTTCAATGAAGTCCAACTCATTTAGAATATCTAATTTGGACTTTTTACGTTGTTTGTTGGTAGACAAAGCAACAATGTTGAGTTCATCTTCGGATAGTTCACAAAAGATAACGGGAACAACTTCGAAACCCAAATCACGAGCAATTTGAAGACGAAGGTTTCCAGATACTACAACCAAGTTTGAACGGTTAACCAAGATTGGTTGAATTACTCCAAATTGTTCAATATTGGATTTAATGTCATTATAGTTCTCTGGTGTGGAGTAGAGGTCTAAAATCGTTTGATTCAATACGAGGTCTTGAGGTTTGACCGCTACTACTTGGTTGTTGTTAAGAGTTGACATCTTAAAAAGGTTTAAAAAATGATATTTAAAAACCCCTTTTCACGACTGGGAGGACGAGTTTAAACCTTTTCAGATACCTGAAGAAGTTTCGTGGTTATCGCACGGGTTGTAACGGTTTCCTCGTAAGTTTTTTTGAAGTGGTTACTTCACTTGGGTGGATTATGGTGTTGTCCTCACCGGGAGAGAAATCTCCATTTTTTAGAAGTAGTTGTGTTCTTTAACCGAATCACTCTACAAAGGTAAATACACTTTTTTCATTTTTGAGAAGTTGGCAACCTTGTCGGGTTTTTCAAATCTTCTTTCAAATTCAATTGGTATTTGTTCCGTTGAACTACCCTACAAAGGTAAATACACTTTTTACATTCTATATTAATTGGCAACCTTGCCGATAAAAATGGTAATTGCTATTTTTAAAGAAAATACCTAATGATTATTCACCTCCTACGATCACCTGAATACGACCTTAATGATTTTAAAGAGGTCATCGGCCTTCTGACGACTCACTCTAAATCAATCAAGTTTAAAGGCCATCCAAAAGAAGTCATTGAATACAAAGATGATTCTGATGTAAAACACTGGGATGAGTTTTTTGAGATTTGTCAGGCTCATAGAAAAAAGAATAAATTCTCTGAGGATGATTATGTTTTCCTCTTAACTGAGTATAAGAATACTGAAGATTTTTTTGGATGGACAGATAAGTCAGTTAGAAATTACTTTATCCAAACCTCAGATTGGAACCAGTATTTCAGTGCTGAGGTAAACAAACATTTTCCGATTTCTTACGAAGTTGTCGCATGGATTCTCAGATCCTTAATGTATGACACGCAAGAAGAACTGTTAAAGAACGCACACTTACGCGCACGTGGGTGTGTCATGGACTTCTGCGACGAGAAAGAAGATATCATCTTAAAAATGCGCACAGGTGATGTGTGTAATGAGTGTTTGAAGAGAATAAGTGATAGAGGGGTGAATCCCGTATTTCTTGGAAACATCTTTAATACGATGGAGAACATCCGAAAAGGGTTGATGTACAGGGAACGAAATGAGTTACTGGGAATGATTAGTCCAGTTAGAATAAATCTGCGATTAGATAACCCGAAGTTTGTCTTTCCAGAAATGAATAATCTTGAAATAAAATTTGACTCGGCTCAAACTGCAATTTACCTAACCATTATTCGATTAGGTGGATTGAGAACTAAGTGTTTAGCAGATTACGAGGATGAAATACTGAATAATTATCTGTTGATCAAACACGAGCCTGTTTTTGATAATCCATATCGTCCAATAGTAAAGGAGTGGATAAATCCAATGAATACATCATTATTTACTCAAAAGGTGAGCAAAATCAATAAGAAGATAAAAGAACTTTTAGGTGATAAATTGGCAACTCCTTACTTGATTGTAAATGAAAAAGGGAAGTACAGAGTTAATTTGAGTCAAAAATTGATTTTTATTGAAGGAATTTAAATTGTATCATCCTTCTCATCTTTTTTATGTTTTACACTTCTCTTATAAACCTTCTTAGACTCCTCTGACCGTTCTACAAAGCGACCGTCAAAAAATCCTTGAGCAACCTGGTTCTCTCGTTGCTTGCCTACAATTAATTGATGAACTTGATTGGATTTCTTCTTGGGCTTCTTTGAAGTAAATATATAAATTAGATGAGAAACTCTCTAACAATTAATGAAAAGAAGAAAATAGGAATAGACAAACCTAAGACAATTAGAAGACCTAAAAGTGTAAATGAAAGAGGATAAACCACTAAGCAACCAAGTATAATACTCAGTACCAAAAGAAGATATAATTGCTTTGGACTGATTCCTGGTCTTGAAACTTTATAATAATCTGAAGATGTTTTGGCCCAAGTTGAAATCAGAACGTACAACTCAATGGGGAGAAATATTACAAACACAAAGGCAATTTCTGCTTTTACAATATGCCCTTTAGTTGACAACACAAAAATGCTGAACAACAATAAAGTAGAGGAAGAAATGAAATGTAAAATTCTTTGTGATTTATGATGATGCGTAGACGCTGATCTGAAAAGAAAAATTAGGAATATCAGAAGTATGGACAAAATTCCTCCCACGATAGGTTCTGTTATATGATAATCAGAATTAATGATTGTTGTAAAAAGTTCAATCGGGAGAGAGACGATTATACAAATCAAAAAAAGCAATCCTAACTGTAGTCTGAATTGTCTTTTGAATTTATTGAATTCAATTTCATTGAGTTTTTCCATCTGATTTTATGTTTAATGCTGTGCTCAATTTTAACTTTTAAGGATAGATTAGTTACAAATTATTATTTCAAAGATCTATTAGGCATTTTGCATATTTTGCTGTTCCTTAGCCAAAACAGACTCAAATTAAAGACACGTTTTTAAACGAAATCAAGGTTCAATACGAACACAAACCGGTCAATTTAGGAAAGGGCAAAATTAAATGCTCATCGGACGTAGTTGAAATACTAAAGGAGATTTACGACAAGGACAGGATTGGCTTTCAAGAGGAAGTCATCGTTTTAATGTTCAGTTTCGCCAATCAACTCATCGGATACTTCAAATTGAGTTCAGGCGGGTTAACATCTACGATAGTTGACACAAGAATCATTTTTTCTGTTGCACTCAAATCTTTGGCCACCAACATCATTATATCTCATAATCATCCTTCAGGTAATATGGTTCCATCTACTCAAGACGATGACCTGACCAGAAAAATCAATGAGGCTGGAAAGATTTTAGATATCACACTTTTAGATCACGTTATTGTTTCACCACAATTTGACTATTTCAGTTATGCTGATGACGGTCGACTGTAAAGCTAATTAAATGGGAATACTCAGGTTTTCAGATGGGATAGAAATAGACACATCAGGACCGCCTCGTTTGTTGGAATTACATGACGGATGGTATGTATTAGGAGAGGGTAGGTTGATTCCGGTTAAGGATGAAGAGGAGGGTGAAATTATCCTATATCTATCTTCAGTATCGGTTTGCGTGCAGGCGATGTCCCGATAGGAACGATTTGGGATGGTGCTTGCATGCTGTTAGCCGTAAGTTGCTTAAATTTATAATAATTCTATTTCAAATGACAATTCTGATGAGTCATTTTCAAATTCCTTTTCTAACTTAATATCTAGTCTATTAAATGAACCTTTAAATGGTTCATCAAACGCCTTAGACATTATAATAATTTCAAATTTGTCTTGTTGATTAGCATATGCCTCGGAAATTGGAATTGAAAAAATTCCTCCAAAAGGTCCATAAAGCCAATTACAAAGCAGTGTCGAAACATCTTTTGAGTTTGAATATTTAATCTTTTTTATTAGAACCGATTTGAATTCTGAGTTTGATTCAAAATATTCACTAGGGCTGTTATTATTTAGGGTGATTTTATGTTTCATATTAATTGAAATGGTATTTATTTGTGTCAAATTGCAGCTAACTCCGATATTTCCCCCTTGTATGATAATAATACCGTGATCTATTTTGTGACTTGATTGCGTTTTTCTTCAAACTAACTTTTCTTCGAACATATCCTTTTCGAACCTGACCTTTGTAGTTCACTGAAGGTTTAACATAAGTACCTCCTGCTGATTCTGATTTTCTAATGTCGCAACTTTGAATTGTAATGAGTGAGACACCAATCGAAATAAAGAGTACGATTTGAAACATACAACCCCGAGAAGTTTTGTTGTAAACCTTATTGTAAAGAGCCTTTTTAGGATTTGTGAACCAGCCTAATCCACGAGGTGCTTTTAGACCAAGATTATGACGAATTACTCGTTTTACCGATGTTCTTGCGGCAATTCTCTTTTTAATGGATGGTATGCGGAATCCGAATTTCATCGGTTAAACAGGTAATAAAGACTTCTTAAACTTCAACTTTCCTGCAAGATCATCCATGTCATCATTGAACATGGCATCAATAATTTTTTCGTATTGTTCAATAAAGATCTCTGTAAATCTATTGCCGTCAATTAACTGAATTTGTTCTCTCTCTTTATCAGTGGCACTTTCTATTGCCTTTTTATTAAATGATGAAAGTGTTATAAAACAACCTTGAAAGTCTTTTTTCAAAGCACCTCTGAAATTTCTAATCTCCTTTTCACCAATAACACCTTTGTCATATCTTTTAACTTGTACTTGAAGATTAATACTAGCAATACCTGAAACATCTAATATTCCTTCGAAATCAATGCCTCCATCGCCAACTTTTCCAATTTCTTGAGTTGGTTCAAATCCAAGAGTCCTAAGAGTATAGGCAACCAAATATTCAAATTCGGTTGCATCAAGTTCTAGGAACCTTTTACGGATTATTTCAAAATTTGTAATTGGTGTAATAGAACCCTCCTCAGTGTAAATTAATTTAGACTTGTCGAGCAAATCCATTTCAACTAGTATTTCATCAGCAGATGAAACTTTGAAACATGTTAATGATGACCGTAATGTATTTTGTAAAGGAACAGATAATGTATGACGATCAATTTTGTTCTTATACCATTTTACTTTTTTACGCCATGGATAAGGAGAAGTACGATCCTCTTGAAAAAATAAATTGCTTTCGACAACCCCTACTAACAAATCGTTATCCATAAAAGGTGATAGAACAACATCACCGATTTTCATTTCATTGACAAATCTATTTATTTGACCAACGTTTTGATTCATCCTCATATTTGCATCATCAGGGTAAACCAACCTGTATTTATCCTTAAGGAAATCTTTACTCTCTAAGTCCCATTCAGTGGGATTTTCATTAAACCACCCAATACCTATGTAACCCTCTTTTTCAAAAGTATCAGTGTATCTTCCAAAATCCGCCCGTAGGACAAAAACATTTTTTCTCATTCATTTACATTTTAAGCAGCATATTCCATCCCTGACACAAACGTATCAACAAAGTCAAGTATTTTTTCGGTAATCCTTTTTGCGACAATCTTCTTTTCCTTAAGACCGGGACGGTAGGATAAAACACCCAAGACATCATCGGTTAATGGTGGTTTCTCTGTGAAAAGATAATCACCAATTAATTTTTCCAAACCTTTTGCATCCAATTTCTCTTCTTCACTTAATTCGATGATTGCCTTATGTTTTTCCCCTTCCCAAAAAGTTTGAAATTCATCTGTGATGGTCTCTGCATCTTGAATTTGAGGTAGATTTTTACGAATAAACAACTCAATGTTTGCGTTTACTGCGTAGTCTTGATTCACCAGAAAGAATATCTACAAGAGATTTTATTTGCTTTTCCTTTTCAATGTCATCTCCTTTAATTCGGTTAATTCGGGCAAGTAATTGAAGAATGTAGGCGACATTTATTTCATCTTTATGAATGAGCTCAAGTTCAAAATCTATGTCGTTCAATATGCTCGTTGGCGATACAGATTTGTTTTTCTTAACCTTATCATGGATATCTAAGTATTTGCTCTTGTAGTCCTCAAACACCTGCTCTTCCCATGTTAGATCGGTGAAATCAAAATCAGTGAAACTAGACAATACATTTTTAACTCTAATCAATTCCCTGAAAGTACTTACGAATTGAAATTCTTCGGTTTCGCTTGGAAGACGAGTAACATCGTCAACGGTTGGTGCAATTTTCTGCAATTCATGTACGATGGCATTAAACTTAAATACGTAATAACCATATGGTTGAAGAATGATGTCTTCAATGGCATCTTTATTTGAAAATAGGGTGATCGCCTCATCCGTTCGATTCTTGAGATTTCTAAAACAAACTATATTACCTTGAGATTTGCGATCATCAAGAATTCGATTTGTTCTTGAAAAGGCTTGAATTAAACCATGGTATTTTAGATTTTTATCCACGTACAACGTGTTCAAAGTTTTGCTATCGAAACCGGTGAGAAACATGTTCACTACCAATAAAATATCTATTTCTCGATTCTTAACCCTTTTCGCAATGTCATTATAGTACTGGTAGAATAATTTACTGTCCCTGGTAGAGTAGTTTGATCCGAATTGTTTGTTGTAGTCAGAAATATACTCCTCTAGCTTATCTCTTGAATGTGAGTCGGTATTTTCTTCATCTGTCAATAAATCCGTGTCTTCAAGATAATATGATCCAACTTCTTTATCAACTTCATTTGCTTGGTACGAGAAGATCGTAGCAACAACAAGTTTTTTGTCTAATTGATCTTGTTTTTGTTTAAAGAGGTCGTAGTATTTTATTAGCGTATCAATACTTGACACACAAAATATTGAAGTAAAGTGATTGGACTGAGTTTTAATGTGATGATTTTGTAAAATATACTCCGTGATTTTTTCGAGTCTTTCAGGAGCATTCATTACTTCTTCACGGTCGATGTCCTCCACATTGATGTCTATGATTTTATCCTTTTGTTTGATGGTAGAGATATACTCAACTGAGAACTTTAAAACATTTTCGTCCCGAATAGCATCAGTAATAACGTATTTATGTAAACAATCATCAAATAGGTCTTTTGTTGTACGTTTACCAAGTTCATTGCTTGTGGCATTTTCAGCAAAAATGGGTGTCCCCGTAAAACCTATCATTTGGGCTTTACTGAAATATCCTTTTATTCGGGCATGTGTTTCACCAAATTGACTTCGATGGCACTCATCAAAAATGAATACGATCTTTTCACCTTGAATTTTTGAAACGGTTTGTGAAAAGTGGGATTTACTAATTGCCGTGTTGAGTTTTTGAATGGTGGTGACAATCAGTTTGGTTTCGTCTGTTAGTTGTTTAACTAAACTTTTAGTATCATTTGTAGCGTCAACTGACCCCTTAGAAAAACTATCAAATTCACGTGTAGTCTGGTAATCCAAATCTTTTCTGTCAACCACAAATACTACTTTAAGACCATTTTCTAAACCTGTAATAATTTGGGCCGCCTTAAATGAGGTTAAGGTTTTTCCACTGCCAGTTGTATGCCAGATATAACCATTTTTAGTTGTTGATTTTATCCTATCAACAATTGCTTCAACAGCATAGAACTGATAAGGTCTGAGAATCATCAACATTTGTTGGGTCTCATTCAATACAGTATATTTTGCAACCATTTTTGCCAAGTGGCAGGGCTCCAAAAAGTTATCTGTGAATTCTTTTAATTGGGTTATTAGTTGGTTGTTTTTATCACTCCAATAAAAGGTCTGTTTGAAAGACCGCATTTTAATGGGGTTATTACAGTAGTACTTTGTATTAACACCATTGCTTATTACAAAGATTTGAATGAACTGAAACAAACCTGTGCCTGCTCCATAGGAATGTCGTTCGTAGCGGTTTGTTTGATTAAATGCCTCCTTTAGTTCTAATCCTCGTCTTTTTAATTCAATCTGAACAAGTGGCAAACCATTAATTAATATGGTGACATCATAGCGATTCTTGTATTGCCCTTCCATTGTCACTTGTTGAGTGACCTGGAATAGGTTTTGACACCAGTGAGTTTTATTGATTAACTCTATATGTCTAACTTGACCTTCTGTATCAGTTACAGGGATTTTCTCCCTTAATGTTTTTGCCTTTTCAAAGATATTCCCCTTCCCAAGTTGATTTAGGATTTGAAAGAACTCGTTATGGGTAAATTTGGTTTTGTTGTGTTTCTCAAGTTGCTCTTGAAAATTCGTAAGTAAATCCGCCTCATCCTTGATTTCAACATACTGATAACCCAAATCACATAGTTGAGAAACCAGATTATTTTCAAGAAGTTGTTCGGGTTGTTTGGTCATATCTGATCCTAAATTTTCTTAGTTATTTAGCCGACGTTCGAAATGAATTAACTCAAACTCTGCAATTGAATGATAGGTTCCGGCCTTTTTTGCTATTTCCCTTACATGGTTTATAAATTCCATATATTTTTTAGAATCAGTTAACTGAGTCCAAGAAAAAAGTTGATCATATTTTATATTTTCTTGAATGCGACGATCAACAGGGAAATGAGGTGGAGTGGGTATGTGGTTTAAACACCATCTATATTTTAGATATAAGTTCAATATTTTTTGACTTATGCCAAAATTGATAGACCCATTTGTAAGAATACCGTTAAACTTTTTACTGGCATCAATTATTGAATGTATAGATTTTAAGTGCTCTTCGTCATTAATCACCCCATTGTATTTTGGTAACACCTCATTATCTATAAATAATCGCAAATGATTCTTAAACTCCTTTTTCTGTTCTTCAGTTCCACCTGAATAGATGTAAGCTCGCTGAAATGCCGCTGAAAAGGTCAGCATCCAAATTTCATTTGATATGAATTTTTCTTTCTCCATTATACAAACATCTGTTGCAACAACCCTTTTTTCCATAACTCCATCTTACGGATTTGATCTTCGTTTTTGTCAATTTTTTCATCAATGGCAGATAGAAATGATGCTATTTTTTTTTGTTCACTAACAGATGGCATATATTCTTTGATTTGTAAAAAATCACTTTCGTGAATTCTCCATTGACCATATACAACACCTTGTCTGTAAGTGGTCATTTTGTAAATAAACTCTTTACGACTGAGATAATCAGAAAGAAACCTAAAATCTGCTAATTCATTAATTTTGAAAATACTGTAAACAGGTGAAATAGTTGCAGAACCGTATTTATTTAATCCAATTGAACCTGTTTCTAAATTATTCGAGCTATAAATAAAATCACCGTATTCTGTTTTTTTGTACTTTTTGTTTTCCTGATCATTAACCAAAAATTCCCTATTATATCTATCGCCTTTTGGAGTAACACCTTTCTTTGCGATAAATGCCATTAATGGATAATTCACACTCTTGGGAGCTTGTGAATTTCGTTCATCCATTATTTCCTTTATTTTCTTTTCTTCCCAATCCGGAAATTCATTTCCATTTTCGTCTTTGAACCGAAGTTCTTGGGAGAAAATCTTTTGCATTACCCCTTTCTTGTAGCGTTCCAATAAGGTGAGTTGTTTTTTTAAATCAGAGATTTTTTGATCTACGGTTGAAAGAAAAGAGGCTATTTTGGTTTGTTCGTTTATGTTTTCGGGCCAACAAAATTCAACTTGATTGAGAAGGGAACCACTTGTTAATGCTCTTGTGGTCATTGAACTTTTTGTTGTAATTTCTTTTCTAATAGAATTTGTTCTGAACAAATATCCTGTAAAACAAGGGTTAAAAACTGTTTTGATTGGTCTTGCCCGTAATACAAACCCACTAAAAACACAATTTTCAATATCCTCTGTGAGTGTCGATGCCATTCCAATATCCCAAATAGTTTCTGATGTTCTTGTGAAGAAAACATCTCCTTTTTTCACTTTGAATCTTTCTAACTCGGATTTATCAAGATCTACGAGACCCGAAATATTTGAACCAGATATAATAGAATTTTTGTATACATCCATAAAGTTTATTATCGGCAGGCCTCTTCCAAAATATTCTTTTTCTTTATTTATACCATTTTTAAATTCAAATAAATTCTCAATTTTATCCAATCTCCAATTTTCTTCAAATTTTGGAAATCTCAATTTTGGCTGTAGTTTTTCCATATCAGAAAGGCATTTCAATGTTTAACTCCTTACAAAACGCTGCCAAGTTCGTATCGGTTTGTTTCATTTCCTCTCCCAACCTTTTGAGTTCTTTTGATACTTCGTTGATATCAATTTGTTCTTCTTCATCAAAAGTATCTACATATCGAGGAATGTTTAGGTTGTAATCGTTTTCTGCTACTTGCTCCAAACTTGCCAAATGACTGTATTTCGCTTCCTCTTTTCGTAATCGGTATGTTTCAATGATTTTCTCCACATGCGCATCTGTCAAAACATTTTGGTTTCCTTGTTTTTCAAAATGTTGGCTTGCATCAATGAATAAGATGTTGTCATCATCAGTCCTACATTTCTTTACCACCAAAATACAAGTAGGTATTGAAGTTCCGTAAAAGATATTAGCAGGTAATCCAATAATGGCGTCAATGTAGTTGAGATCGTTAATTAAATACTTCCTTATCATTCCTTCAGCTGCTCCTCTGAACAATACGCCGTGGGGAAGAACACAAGCTAAAGTTCCATTATCCGCTAATTGGTGTATCATATGTTGAACAAAGGCAAAATCCGCTTTACTACCAGGTGCTAGTTTACCGAATTGACTGAATCGTTCATCTGACTGGAATAATGGATTTTTATCTCCTTTCCATTGAGCTGAAAATGGAGGGTTAGCAACAACTGCCTCAAATCTTTTATCTAGATGTTTGGGCTCCTCTAAAGTATCTTCTTGTTGAATATCAAACTGACGGTAATGTACCCCGTGAAGGATCATATTCATTCGCGCCAAGTTATAGGTGGTTCGGTTCATTTCTTGACCGTAAAACTCACTAACTTCTACTTCTCTTGCCACACGTAACAAGAGAGATCCTGAACCACATGTTGGATCATAAACTGATTTTAGTTTGGACTTACCAGTTGAAACCAATTTTGCAAGGATCTTAGAGACTTGTTGAGGGGTGTAAAATTCACCTGCTTTTTTTCCAGCTCCTGACGCAAATTGAGAAATCAAATACTCATAGGCATCGCCAAGAACATCTGCTTCAATATCCTCTAATCCAAAATCAATTTTATCTAAATGAAGTAAAACTTTTGAAATCAATTCATTTCTTGCTTCGGGAGTTCTCCCCAATTTGGTTGAGTTCAAATCCAAATCCTCGAACAATTTATTGAAGTCATCCTCGCTTTCAGTCCCCATCGTACTCTGTTCGATACTATTAAGGATTCTATTCAAGTCGTCGAGAATGAAATTAGAACCTTCTTTTGTTCCGTTTCCTTTATTTGCGATTGAACCAAACAATTCACTTGGATGTAGAAAATACCCTAAACTTTCGAGAGATAGTTCACGAATTGCCTCTATGTCTTCTTCGTTTGTGAGATTTAAAAAATCATTTACATCTTCACCTTCTAATTGAATGTTTGCGTATTGAAGTTGTTTGTCAGATAAGTATTTGTAGAAAATGAACCCAAGAATGTAATCACGAAATTCGTCCGCATCCATTTTGCCACGGAGGGTATTGGCGATATTCCAAAGTTGTTGTTCAAGTTGTTTTTTTTGTTCTTCTGACATATGAAATGTATTTATCCAAAGTTAATCAATCTAATTTTAATGAATTTGAAACCCTTCCAAAGGCCTCAAATCATTCACATCAACCTCCAACACATATTTATCTTTCCCTGTCTCATATTTCACAAATGGTGCAATCAACGGGTACTGCGCTTTGAGTAGCAAATATTCTTTCATGCTCATTTCTAACTTGACAGGGTATTTCTGCCCGTTGTAAGCAAAGCCAAAGACGTCCATTACCTGTTGTTCGTGTTTGGTTTCATGTTGGAATTTTTGGTTCAGGTATTCCACTGAGCCAATTCGGTCAATGTTATACGTTTTGTTCTTTTCTGATGATGGTTCGTAGGCCATCACAGTTTGGTAGTTCTCGGTGAAGCCAAAAGGTTCTACAACTCGGTCTGAAATCGTTTCGGTGTTGATTGATTGGTATTTCTTGAGTTGAACTTGTTCTTTATTAATCATTGCCCTGGTTAACCGCTCAACAATTTTTCCGTTTTTGGCATTGATGAGGTGGGAAGTTACCATCGAAAGTTCTGAACCTGTGTATATTTTACTTAGTACAGAATCTTTAAGTTTTGATTTACCGCCCATTGTAAGAACAAGTTGTTTGAGAAATAGGGCTTCTTCATTTGTGAATTGAATACCTTCACCATCTCCTTTTTCGATGTAATATCGTTGACTTGAGTCCTTATGAAGGTCGAACCCACATTCGCGAAGTAGGTCTAAATAGCGATACACCGTTCTTTCGGTTGTGGTAAGAAATTGAGAAAGTTGATCAATAGATTTGTGCGGTTTCGATTGAAGGTAGGTGATCAATTGTAATACCCTCAAAATTTTATGTTGATTTAACATATATTCTTTTTCTGACAAATAACCTCAATTTGAAACTCTCTTGCAAATTATTGACCTGAGTTGTCAGGGGAATTTAGATAATTGATAGTCAACCATCTTAAATTTTCTATATCTGCCTAATATATCTTAGATTTGATACTCAATTTAAGTTTATGAAAAGACGACTACTTTTATTTTTAATGGTTTCTGTGTGTACAAGGTTATTTGCTCAAAATTATGAATGGGCATATCGTTGGGTTGATGGAACAACTCAGGGAGCTGCAGGAACAGGTGTAGATGTTGATGCATCGGGAAATTCCTACATAATAAGCTATGGGGGATTAACTACCAATTTTAATATGTCTACGAATAATATAAACTCAGTTTTAGGACCTTCCTTAGGGTGTGCCGCTGTAACTAAGTTGGATGCAAGTGGAAATTTAGTTTGGGTAAAATTTGTATCTACCTCAGGTTCGATTACTGGTGGAGGTTGTATACCAACAAGTATAAAGGTGAAGAATGGTCATTTGTATGTGATAGGTACTTTTGGTGGTGGAGGTGGACAATATGACTTTGACCCAAATTCAGGAACGGCAATTACTGGTGGATCTAATCCAACTCTTAAAGGATTTCTACTTAAGTGGGATTTAAATGGCAATTATGTTTGGCATAAGGTCCAGACAACTACAACTGGGGTATCCTTAAATTCCATAGATATAGATAGTAATGATAATCCAATCATTTGCGGATCATTCTATGGTTCATTATATTCAGGAAGTGTTTCATTGACCTCGAATGGAGGCAATGATGCATTTATCATCAAATATGACTCAGCTGGTAATACCATATTTGGTAATAATTGGGGTTCAACAGCATGGAACAATCCAACCAATGAGTCTAAGGGGGTTGCCTCTGACCAAAATGGTAATATCTATGTCACTGGACATTTTAACCTAACAATTGATGCTGATCCTTCAAATGGCGTATCAAACTTAACTTCGAATGGGAATGCTGATGTGTTTGTAATAAAGTATACACCTACGGGAAGTCTACTCTGGGCTAAATCATTTGGTGGTACAGACAACGATCAAGGAAATGACATCTCTGTTTCAGGTTCAGGTAATATTTGTATAGCAGGAATGGCTAGTGGTAACGTGGATTTTAATCCTTCAATTGCTATTAATACAATATCATCCACAGGTGCTTATGGTTATTTGCTAGAATGGGATCCAAATTCAAATTTCAGTTTTGTGAAAGGTTTTCTTCCTGGTAATTCTCAAAGTATGGGAGTGTTAACAAATGTATCTGTTAAAAATAATGAATTCTTCGTTTTAGGGAAAAGTTATGGTCTTGTTGATATGGACCCATCAAACGCAACAAATTTTGTTGGTACAGGAAATTTCACAAATAATACCATGATTATTAGACTCAATTCATCTGGTAATTTCATATGGGGTGGGGCGTTGTTGAATACCGATAATTACTCGAATTTACCTAATGAGTTTGCGGTTTCTAATAATGCAATTCATATTGCAGGCACATTTTATGGAATAGTCGATTTTAATCCTTCAACTCTGTATGCGAATACACTGACTTCATTTGCAAGCACTAGTGGACAGCCAACTATGACAAATTACATTGTAAAGTTAAATACATGTTCCAGCATTAACATTTCAAGTAATATATCAAGTTGCGGAGTTTATTCTTGGAATGGTCAAACATACCAATCATCAGGAATATATGTGCAAAATTTCCAGACAACTGCAGGTTGTGATTCAACAGTTACACTCAACTTGACCATTAACTCTCCTTCATCTTCTTCTTTCAGTGCGACTTCATGTGAGCCATATACATGGAATGGAAATACTTACGCCAGTTCTGGGCAATACTCACAGACTTTAACTGGGTCAAATGGTTGTGATTCCGTAGTTACTTTAAACTTGACCATTTTGAATGGTCCAACTGCTCAAGTTACTCAGGATGGGTTATTACTAACAGCCAATAATGTCCCTGGTGCAACGTATCAATGGATCTATTGCAGTGACCTAACACCTGTTCCTAATCAAACATTTATTCAGTTTGCACCTCAAGTAAATGGAACATATGCAGTTGTGATTACAGATAATTGTGGTTCTGATACCTCTGACTGTATTACTATTTCTACAATCGGTATAGATGAATTGAATAGTTATTTTTCTGTATATCCAAACCCCACTACTTCTGAATTAAATGTATCAACAGATATCCATGGGGTGTATACCTATTTTGAAATTTATGACTTAAATAATCGATTGATCAAATCAGGTATTGTTCTTGACGAAGAGAGAAAGATTGATGTAAATTCTTTGTCTAGTGGTGTCTACATATTAAAACTTGATAATACTTCAGCTATCAGATTTGTCAAGCAATAGTCGAATTCACATAACTATTTCAAGCCGGTTAATAGCCGGCTTTTTTATTGACCTAAATTGTCGCAACAATTCATGAAGTTTGTACTTTAAACAAATTCTATGAAAAAACTTTACTTATCGTTGATACTCTTTGTGTCATTAAAAGCATTCACTCAAATTACTTACGTTGACAATTTGGATATCGTTTATCCTTATGGTAATAATACTTGGTTTCTTGATTTAAATAATGATGGATTAAATGACGTAAGTGTCAATCAACAAGGCAGTATACCTGCTGGTTCTTTTGGAGGATTAACTAATACTATCGGTGCTAATCGTATTCAAGGAACAACCTTATCTGGTTACAGCGGTTATTACACTGTTGACTGCGTCAATGATACAATTAACTCATTTACTACAGTTTGGGACAATTCTGTATATGTATGGAAACAATCCATGTTTAATATTGGCCATGCAAATCATAAGCAAGCCTTCAGGTTAGTTGAGAATAATACGCAGGGCAACCTAATTTTTAAATATGGATACATAGATTACACCTTACTAGCCAGTAAAGATATTATCATTCACGGTTGGTATTATGATAATAGCCCACATGTACCAATTGTAGCAAATACTGCACTCGACTACCCTTTTGACGGTAATTGTATACATTATGATACTGTGATAGTTCACGATACAATTACCACACAAGTTTTTGATACAGTTTTGGTTTCAGTGACGGACACTCTTTTTATTGAAACAACGCTTTCGATTGCACCACTGACTCAAAATACCATTTCTGTTTTCCCAAATCCAACAAATGACCATATCACGATTCACACTGGAAACTTTGCTGTGATGCCAAATTATTCAATCAAAATTGAAAATAGTCTTGGTCAAGTGGTGTTTACTAATCCGTTAAATCAACAAACTTTTTACATAGACCTCACAGGTTGGCCGGGTAATGGTATTTATTATTTGAAGCTATTGGATGGTCAGAGTAATGAAGTTACTGTCCGGAAAATTGTACTTCAATAGGGTTCATTTTGGTATAAAGAATCACATAAATTGAACTTTGTAAAAACCGACCTAAAAAGTCGGTTTTTATGTTATCAGGACATTCTAAGATTCTGAAATAGTCTTTTTAGACCCTATATTTTGAGCATAGTTGGATTTTGGCAACGCCATTTTACTCTTAGCTTATAACCAGAAAGCCACCTTCGAGATAATTGATTTGGCAAAGAATCATAGAAATAGGGTGGTTGATTAAAAAGTAGATTTTTCAAGAAATGTAATATTTCCCGCTTTATTCCGTTGCCCAGGGCATTATGGATAAGGCAGTCTTTCAGATGATTAAGGATCTACACCAGTTGGATCTGATGTATCGTAACAACCGGACAGTTAATAGTGAAATTCCAAAAGAAGAA
>Ga0194115_10003115_pt1 | contig 18880 bp, 12 predicted proteins | sample TA2MahsurfametaG_3_FD_148656 | JGI IMG/M metagenome (GOLD analysis project Ga0194115, IMG submission 148656) | Freshwater microbial communities from Lake Tanganyika, Tanzania - TA2015002 Mahale S4 surface | ecosystem: Environmental > Aquatic > Freshwater > Lake | place: Tanzania: Lake... | reverse complement strand
TATACACAATGTTTCTAGGATCGCCGCGATATTTTTCAGGTCTTGCTGGTTGATAACGTCCTTTGTATGCCACCGTTTATGTATGGCATAAATAACCCTAACTAGAAGGGATGGTTTTCAAACATGTCAGGTAGATACGGTATAAACATAGGCGGTCTACTCGGCCAGGGTCCTATTTTTCAATTTACACCAGGCGCTGTCAGGCCTAGAAGAAATCCAACAACTGGTATAGGACAAATTCTTTATTTCCCTAGAGATTATACTCATATAGATCATCATGTATCATTTTTGATTAAAGAATTTAGAAGCATAACTAGAACATCATCTCTTGAATCCGATAGTCAAATATTTGGACAAAGTACTAGAAATGCTGCCCGACGAATAGCGCATATTACCCTACCCATGCCAACATCACTTGTGGCTAATTATACAATGGACTATGCAAATCCAAATCTTTCAGCATTAGGTGAATTGCTTACACACGCCGCATCTATAGCGGATGCGGGTCAAGCAGCATCAGCTATCGGAACAGGTATTCAGCAAATATCACAAGCATTAGCTAGTCAAACTCCCGGACAAACTGTTAGTCGTATATTGACTTCTGTTCGAAATGAAATAAATTCAATATTTCAAACTATCCAAGGGCAATCATCCGGTCAAGCCGGCAGGCTGGCTGGAGCTGCTGCCGTAGGTGGTGCAGCTCTTGCAGCGGGTCAAACGGGAGCACTAGGTCAGTCGATAATTGCAAACTTGACCGGTGTAGTTGCAAATCCTCACAAAGTTATATTATTTCAAGGTGTAAATCACAGAGAACATACATTTACTTTTGAATTATCACCTAGAAATTATGATGAAGCAAAAACTATGATGAATATAATCTATCAAATAAAAAGAGCAATGCATCCAAAATACGGTGTCGGTACAGCAGCACCAGAAGTTGCAGGCAATTTATTAGGTCCTTTATTTTCCGAAACAGCGCAAGGAGTAGCAGAAGGTATTCGATCATTTGGTGCGGCGTCAAGAGCTTTTTTTGAATATCCCAATGTATTTGAGATAGAATTTTCTCAGGCCGATAAAACAGCTGCCGGACAATTAAATAATAATGAATTTTTTACGGGACCTTCAGGTTTAACAAAACGTTTATTTACAATCGGTGAATGTGTATTGCAAAATCTTAATGTAAATTATCATCCGATGAATTTTCCTGCTTATGTCGCATCAATAAAGGATCCTTCAGCTCCATTGATGCCAAATAAAATAGATATAACTATGACCTTTAAAGAAACCGACATAGTGACAAAAGATCAAATTGATCATTATAATAGGTAAAAATAGATGGCATCATATTTTAGCAATTTCCCGCTAGTAGAATATAATTTACCATCTCTTAGCAATTCTATATTTGCTACAGATGTGACAAAACGATTCATACTTCGTGATTTCTATAAGCGCGCTCTAATACCATTTTTTACATATGATGTTAATGAAGGAGATCGTCCTGATTTAGTCGCATTTAATTTTTATGGCGATCCGATGCTCGATTGGCTTGTACTTCTGCCAAATGAAATACTTGATCCGCATTATCAGTGGCCGATGACTAATAATCAGTTAAATGAATATATTAGAAAAAAATATGATTCGGTATCAAATGCTATGGCCCAGACACATCATTATGAGCAGATAATTCGTCAAAGAACAATTCATATTAATAGTGATGGTGAGCGAATTCTGATACCCGAACACACTCTTGTAGTGGATCAAACAACCTATAGTTCGTTATCACCATCATCAAGAAAATTGATAACTAACTATGATTATGAAGTTGCTTTAAATGAAAGAAGACGTAACATCTCAATCATAAATCCAAATCAAGTTCCTGGTATAGTAGAGCTGTTTAGAAATCTATACAAATGATACCTCAAGTCTCTGGCTCAGGTTTAATCCACGAGCTTTCAATAGAATCGACAACTACTAGAACCACTCTTGATATTAAGAGTGTGTTAACAGAAATAAGTTATTATGAGAGTATTTCTACCACATCACCTACAATGACTTTGTCTGTTGCGGATGCTGTTGGAGTCAAAACCTCTTTACCTATTATTGGCGGCGAAACAGTTAGATTTTCATTTTCAGATAGTGAAAAAGAATCTAATAGAATTTCTGGTAAAATGTTAGTCTATAAATTAGCTAACAAAAATCGCATATACAATGGTGTTGATACCTATAATATGTTTCTAATGGCCCCAGAAATGGTGCGAGATCAATATAAAGTGGTTGAAGATTTTCAAGATAATGTAAAAATCGATTCAATGGTTACTAAAATATTTCAGAATGGTGTGACCAATGATACGGATAAAAAATTGTCAATAATTGAATCTACCGAGGGGTTATATTCTACTACTTTTAATAGAATTAGTCCGCTTACGGCTATTACACACCTCGCAAATGAAGCCAAATCGGCCGATAGGCGAAGCACATCAAATTATTTCTTTTTTGGTACATCGCGTGGTTATACATTTGCCACATTTCAATATTTAATGCGTCAAGAGCCTAAAAAAATCTATTATTATTTACATGATCGTATTCAGGGTGATAATCAATTTGATAGAAATCGTATAGTAAGTATGCAGGAATCTATCGGGTTTGATATTATTCAGGGTATCATAGATGGTCAATTCTCCACACAAATTTTGTCTCTTGATCCTGTAGCAAAACGTTTTAGAAGTAATGAATATCTCTATAATAGAGATTATGGTAATGTAGATCATCTAGGTCGGTATCCAAGATTATCTCCAGAATCTTCTCGGCGATTTGGTTCGACTGCTGCGCTTGAGAAATTTATAGTATCAAATTCTTATCAAGGAACAATACCTTATATTGTTGAAAATGATTCTGATATGCAAAATACATATCGACGCAGACAAGATTTTTTGGGTCAAGAAACCGCATCAAAAGCTGATATGATGACAAATGTAACTAAGCTATTGGTACATGGTGACTCTAGCTTGGCCGCGGGTGATACCATATTCATACAGATACCAAAAAGTGGTGAAATGTCAATTAGAGATAGACAGATGGACGGATTCTCTGGTGGTAAATATTTGATAACTGCTCTAAGCCACAGATTTGGTCCTGGTGGTATGTCATATGTTACCGCGTTAGAATGTGTGAAGGATGCATATTCTCAGCCAGTTGATGGGAGAGCATAATGCCTATTCGCGATACTGAATGGATGGGAATAAATGGTTTTGTTTGGTTTGTTGGCATAGTCGAATCGAGATTTGATCCACTAAAAATCGGGCGAGTGCAAGTCAGATGTTTTGGTTGGCATACACAAGATAAAGCCAAATTACCAACCGATGCATTACCTTGGGCGCAAGTTCTTATGCCTGCAGTATCTGCGTCAATAAGTGGTATTGGTAATTCTCCCACTGGCCTAACTGAAGGATCTTGGGTTGTAGGTTTTTTTATGGATGGTCGCCGCGGCCAAACACCAATGATACTTGGTTCTTTTCATGGGGTTCCTGGTGATGATGGATCATCAAATTTAGGATTTAATGATCCATTTGGTGTATATCCTTTAGATTCTGGTAATCCTGATACGTCTCCGTTTGCAATAGGTGGTGATGCATATAATGAAATTCAAATTACAAAAGAACGTATTGATAATCGTTTAACAAACATACCTACAGCCAAAATCAATAAGACAAGCTCGGTGTCATATGATCAAGATGATTCTGTATATGAAGTACCTACTTGGGATCAACCTGAATTACACTCAGTTACTAAACCACCACTCTATCCATTCAATCATGTTCGCACAACTGAATCGGGTCACACATTTGAAATTGATGATACTGACGGCGCTCGTCGCATACATGAATATCATGCATCAGGTACAAATCGTGAGATAATGGATGATGGTACCAGAGTCACAAGAATTGTGGGCGATGATTATGAAATATGCTTAAAAGACAAAAATGTTGTTATTTACGGTAGCTGTAATGTAACTATAGCAGGCGATGCTCGAATTAGAGTTGATGGTGATATGGTGCAGGAGGTATCAGGTAATTATAATCTCTCCGTCAGGGGTGATATGAAGGTTAAGATAGAAGGAAATCAAGAAACTGAAGTTATTGGTTCTTCTGTAACTCAAATCAATACTAATGATTATCGATCTGTGGGTGCGGATAGATTCAGAGGTGTTGGTGGTGCTGTTACAGAATCTTATGGATCAACTCACGATTATACTGCTATTGGTAATACAACTAAAATTGTCAATGGTACAATGTTTGTAATGTCAACAGGTAAGATGACGCAGGTATCTGGAGATAATATTGATATAGGTTCAGGTGGTGCAGCATCTATAGCTGGTAAAACATCTTTCACAGCAGGATCTCCCGGCCCAACAACAATTAAAGGCTCTAGAGTTGATTTAAATCCATGAACGGAGTAAATTGAGATGGCAACACCACAGCAAGCATTAGCACTTTTACTTGCAGCCCCAGCAGGCGTTATTGCGGCTGCAAGTCTTGCGGCATCGGCCGGATGTGGAATTGGTTCATCTTTATCTCAAACAATATCTACGGTAAGAAATGCAGTTAATACAATTAATCAAGAAATCAATAATGCAGTCAATTTAGTTGCTGCTGTTCAAAATTTACCAAATCAAATTGCTAATCAAGCATCATCTGTAGTATCATCGACATTGACTAACCTATTGGGCCCAATTAGACCTACTGTTAATTCATTACAACAAGAAGTTCAAGTTCTTTTACTATTAATTAATGATCCTATTGCATTTGCTACTCGCTATAATGAAATAGCAACAAGATATGGTAATACTGCGCTTATTCGGGCCATAAATTCAATAACTCGAGGCACTAGTTTTTGCCAAGCTTTAGGACAGCAATCTGGTGGTCAGCGCCCCCCATCAAGTAGCGGTTCTGTTCCTGGGCCATCTTTATTACCAATTCCAGTAATACGTGAGGAGCTACCACCAATACGTAACAATAGCGTACCTGCACAAAATACTGCGCCACAATAAATGAGATAAATAAACCACAAACGGAGATATCTCATGGCCGGTGCAATTAAGACGCCTGTTTTTAAAGATTTTGATCTGAACATGAAGATGCATCCTGTGACAGGTAAGCTTATCATTCGTAAGAATACTGAATCATTAAAACAAGCTATAAAATGTCTTATTTTAACAGATAAGGGTGAACGACCGTTTAGACCATTACTCGGTTCTGATATTCGTCAAAATTTGTTTGAATTAATTCATCCTGCGCTTGATGGTTTAATAAATTTTGATGTTCGCAATGCTGTTGAAACATATGATGAACGAATTGAAATATTAGCTGTATCAAGTGCAGCCGATGCAGATGCAAATTCTTTACGGGTAAATATAGTATTCAGACCGATAAACGGTGAGACACCTATCAACCTTAATTTCACGCTAGAGGCTATACGTTAATGGCTGCAAACAGCGCAATCACCGTTACAGGTCTAGACTTTGATACCATCAGGTTGAACCTGCGTAATTTTATAGCAGGTCGCCCAGACTTTGCTGATTTTGATTTTGAAGATTCAGCCATCGGCACCTTGCTCGATTTGCTTGCATATAATACATATTATATGGCCTTCTATGCAAATATGGCCGCAAATGAATCATTTCTTGATACAGCACAGATTTATGAAAACGTTGTATCGCGTGCTAAGATGCTTGGTTATACTCCAACATCAGCGCGTGGTGCTACGGCAAATGTTTTGATTAATTTTTCGACTACTGCAAATTCTACATTTCGCACAATAAACATTGCTAAAGATACTCAGTTTCGTGCATCCGTTAATGGTATCTCATATACATTTGTCACGCCTCAAGCATACCCTATAAATGCAAATTCGTCAAATGGATTCCGTGGTTTTATTCAGATAACCGAAGGGACACCGTTAACTCATAGGTATCTTTTTACAGCAGCCAATACATCATTTGTATTGCCAAATGCCAATACAGACACATCAAGCATCACGGTATCAGTCACGACAGCTGGTAATACACAAACATATCTTGAGGCCTCTGATCTTAAAACAGTAAATTCTGTATCAAAGGTATTTTTCATAGAACCTGACCGCAATAAGCTATACAAGATTAGCTTTGGTGACAATATTTTAGGTACGAAACCATCTTTCAATAGTACAGTGACTGTTTCATATCGAGTTAGCAATGGTGTTCGTCCAAATGGTGCAAATAATTTCACGGCCGTTGGAACTGTGGGTGGTCAGAATAGTTTTACATTGTCTACAGCCGAAAGAGCTGAAGGTGGCGCGGAGATAGAATCGGCAGAGTCGATCAAGTTTAATGCACCACGTTTATATGAAACTCAAAATCGTGCAGTAACAAAAGAAGATTACAAGCGTATTATTTTGAGAGATAATCCAGATTTGTCTGCTGTCAATATATGGGGTGGTGAAGAAAATGATCCACCAATCTTTGGTAAGGTATATGCTTCTATTAAACCAAAAGTGGGTACCTTAGTTTCAACAAACCGTAAAGAACGTGTCAAATTGGCTATGAAAACATATAATGTACAGTCAATTGATCTAGAGATAGTCGATCCGACATACCTATACATTGTACCTACTTTGGTTGTGCGTTATGATCCTCTGCTAACAACATTACAGCCATCAGAAGTTGCTGTGAGAATCGCAAATAAGATTATATCTTATGAGGCGGCTAATCTAAATCGATTTGATGGTAGGTTTAGATATTCGCGGTTTTTGGATGCGATTGACTCAGCCGATTCTTCAATAATGTCTAGCTCTGGTAAGATTGAAGCGCAGAAGAAATTTTTACCATCTTTTACAGCTCAAAATACATATCGCATATCTTTTAATAGAATGATATTTCACCCAAGTGACGGATATCAGACTGCAACATCATCAACTTCATTTACTCTAAATGGGTTTACTGCATTTTTTGATGATGATGGTTTTGGTAATGTTAGGGCCTATTACCTATCGCAAGGTACCAGAACATATATCAAATCTCTAGGTACTATCGATTATAAATCAGGTCTTGTTACTCTAGATGCATTTTTACCAACAGCCGTAGATGGTGGCGAAATAGATTTTCGTGTTGAACTAGATGATTATAATGTGTCGCCGGTTCGAAATCAAATCTTATTGATTGCGGGTGCAAAAATAACTTTGATAAATGACAATACCGGCAGTATAGATGCGCGCCTTGATACGGTTAGCACCGTGGGTAATAGCGCGACACTTGGCTCCACCTCAGTCTCTCAATTGACAACATACTAATATGGCAATATCTGGCGCCGAGGAAATATTCAAGAAAATTTCGCCTTTAATTGAGGCGCAATTTCCTGCGTTTATTCGTGAAGAAGGTCCGCGATTTGTGACCTTTCTAAAAGCATATTACGAATATTTAGAACAAACCGGTAAAGCTGGTGAAGCTACTCGAAGCTTAATTGAATATCAAGATATAGACCGCACCCTGGATTCATTCGTTGAATATTTTAGACGTGAGTTTATGTTAAACATACCTCAGAATGTTTTGGCTGATAAAAGATTATTGGTCAAGCATATCAGAGATTTTTATAGAACCAGAGGATCTAAATTTTCTTATGATTTTCTTTTCTATGCTCTATTCAATAAGCAAATAGAAATTATCTACCCGGGTGATTTTATTCTTAGAGCCTCAGATGGTCGTTGGGTTAGAGAGACAATACTTCGTGTAGGTAATCCATTTTCGACATTACCAACAAATTTGGAAGGGCGAAATATAACTGGCGCAACTTCTGGTTCTACGGCTAGGGTTCAAAAGGTTTCGCGAGTTGTTGTTCTTGGCCACCCTCTTTTTGAATTATTGGTTGAAAATGTTGTTGGTTCATTTGTTGATGGTGACACAATAAGTGATGACCTGGGTAATACTGCAACAATCACATCATCATTTGGTTCTTTGATTGGTATTGAAGAAGTTATAAATCCTGGAGCATTTCATGAAACAGGTGATTCCGTAATTATATCATCATCAGGTGCTACGGCGTCTGCTAAGATTGCTGCAACAAATGATCAAGGGCCAGTATCTTTTCGTATCAATAGAGGTGGTAGTGGTTATCGATTAGGTGAATCTATAATATCAGTTATAGGTGGCTCTGGAATTGGTGCTGCTGCAACAGTGACATCACTATCTAATACATCTTTTGTTAGTCTTAATACAAATCAGATATCACCATTGGCCCCAGTAGTTCTTAATACAGGAGCAACTTTTGTATCTTTAGGAACTAATACAGCAGCCGTATCTGCAAATTTGGCCGCAGCTAATATATCATCTATTCTTGCGACTTCTTTAAATTTTGCTAATTCTATTGCGGGATCTATTAATGCTATATCAGTAACTAGTGTTGGTTTAAATTATGTACCTGAGCTACCAACTATAACTGTTCGTGATCAGATTGTTTTTGAGCAAGGTCTTTCGGGTGAAGCTGGAAGATTTAAAGGCGATGATGCGGTAATTATTGCCGTTCGCGCACCTGGTGCTATAACATCACTTGAGATTATATCATCGGATGCATCATTTGATGTATTTGCAAATGCAGTAATAACAAATTCTCGCGGAACTGCATCAGTTGTAGATAGCACGGCCGATTTGGTTGGTATAACTCGTCATACAATTAGAAATACAACTTATGATGGCGCAATAAAACCATTAATCTCAGGTGTCATTACTCAACCGGGTCGTTATATTGATACTAAAGGATTCCTAAGTTGGAATATGCGTCTGCAAGATAATGATTTCTATCAAGAATATTCATATGTCATTAAGGTTACGGAAATTGTTGACAAATATCGCGATGTGGTTAAGAGGATATTGCATCCTGCAGGTTCAAAGATGTTTGGTAGCTATCAATTTGTTTCTAATACCAATCTGACACACAATCATGGGTTTATTTATAGTCAGCAAGTTTTACTTCCAATACCACTTAATGTTAGCACAGCAAGTCTTTTATCCGCCAATATATCCGTTGCTACAGAAGACTCTCAACCAGTTGGATTAGCATTTAGTCCTGAAGGGCGCCGCATGTATATGATTGGTACTAACACGGACAAAGTTTATCAATATAAGCTATCCACAGCATTTGATGTTTCTACTGCAACTTATACATCCAAAAATATTTCAATAGCAAATACTTCAACTTCAGGCCCAGGTGATACTGAACCTCGTGATGTTCAGTTTCATCCTGAAGGTCATACCATGTACATAGTCGGTATCAATAGAGATACAATATGGCAATATAGTCTATCTACTCCTTGGGATATAACAACAGCTACGTATGCATCTAAAAGCAAAGATGTGTCTGCTCAAGATACTTCTCCGCAATCAATCACATTTGGTGATGATGGATATAAGATGTATGTTCTTGGTTCTACTAATGATAGAATATTTCAATATACATTATCAACTCCGTGGGATGTATCTACTGCCACATTTGCTTCTAAATTTTTATCTGTTGCCTCGGAAGAAAATTCTCCGCAAGGTATGGCCCTTAGTAATGATGGCAAGAAAGTATTAGTTGTTGGTAGCAGTAATGATACTGTTTATCAATATTCTTTATCTACTGCATTTGATATATCGACAGGATCCTATGATAGCAAGAATATAAATGTGTCCGTTCAAGAATCTGTACCCCATGCTATTGCTTTAAGTTTGGATCAAACTAAAATGTTTATCTTAGGTACAGGTACTGATATAGTTTATACCTATCAAAGGTCTACCTAGACCTGATAAATAATCGGACTAGGATATAGAGGTTCCATGACAAATAGAATCACACCATTTTTTAGATTGAATACAGCCGATCAGCTGCTTGAGTCATTTGACGAACCAGCGCCCACCAGGATGTATATGTTTATTGGTCGGATTACTCCTTTTGCAAATGATTCTTTACCACCTAGTGTGACAAATACTCAATTTACTACACAATTTGATATCTATCGCGATATGGTTGCTATGAAACGTATTAATTCAACCGATGTGATATCTGTAACACCTAGATATAATTGGACAAATAATACAGTCTATACTGAATTTGATGACAATATAGCAAATCTATTTGATAGACAATTTTATGTTGTTACAACAGAAAATAATGTTTATAAGTGTTTGGATAATAATCGTGGAGCAGCTTCAACTGAGGAACCTTCGGGTACTAGCACATCCGTTATTAGCACCGCCGATGGATATCGTTGGAAATTCTTATATGCGATAACCACGGCCGATGCCCAAAAATTCTTGACAGAAACTTATATTCCTGTAAGACAGGTAACAGCCAACAACGGAAGCGCACAATGGGCAGTGCAGCAAGTAGCATCAAACGGTTCTATAGATCATATTAGAGTTACTTCAAATGGTACAGGTTATATTAGCACAACCAATAATTTTCTATCAATAACTAATTCTACTGTGGTTAGATTAGCTAATAATGCATTGCAAGTTGATAGTGCCTATACTGGTTCGACCATTTACATTAAATCAGGTTTAGGTACCGGACAATTACGCCGTATTATTAAATATACTGGTACCGGTCGAATTGTTACAGTCAATGGTGCTTTCACAATCACACCAAATACATCATCCGCATATATTGTTGCACCTAATGTTATAATTACAGGCGATAGTGGTGCAACCGCAGCGATTCGTGCTTCAGCTTATGTGTCAAATTCGCTAGGTGGTCAAATTCGTAAAATTACATTAATAACAAATGGTCGTAATTATAGCCAAGCAAATGTAATCATATCCGCAAATTCATCTTATGGATCAGGCGCTACAGCTCGTGCTATAATATCACCAAGAAATGGTCATGGTAGTAATGCCCGACATGAGCTAAATGCTAAAGATTTGATGATGTCAATTTCAGTATCAGGTGGTGAATCAAATACATTTCCAACAAATAATGATTTCAGAACTGTTGGTTTGATACGTGATCCTAAACTTAGAAGCGGGCCCGCCGCAAATGCATCTGTTATAGATCAATGCCACCGCATAGTAATACAGAATGTAACGGGTGACTATTCCGCTGATGAAGTTGTTACAGGTGGTGTTAGTGGTGCTAAAGCCCGAGTTGTTTATTTTGCAAATACTAATGCAGCGCGTAGCAAAGGTATACTTCGAGTGATTCGTTTATCGCCGAATGGTACTGGTGGTGGATTTGCTCAGACGGAAACTTTAACGGCCGTATCATCTGGTGTGACAGCAACAATCATAAATGCAATTAAGCCTGCTATTAGAGAAAACACTGGAGATGTGTTATACATAGAAAGCAATTCTCCAATAGTTAGAAAGCCCGACCAGCTTGAAGAATTTCGCTTTGTCGTGACGTTTTAGGGAGTAAAAGAGACAGATGGCATCTATTGCTAATACCGTCACGCTTTCGACAAATCTTAACGTTGATCCGTATTATGACGATTTCAGCGAATCTAAGAATTTTCATCGCATTCTATTTCGGCCAGGTTTGGCCGTGCAGGCGCGTGAACTTACTCAAATTCAGTCTATTCTTCAGAATCAAATCGATCGTTTTGCCGAGCATGTTTTCAAAGAAGGTAGCATTGTTAGAGGCTGCCAGACCATTCTTGATAAAGATGTAGTCTACATGAAGCTGCGTGATAAGGCATCTAATGGTACAACTGTAGTCAATGTTTATTCCTTTTTGTATAAAACCGTCACTGGATCTACATCTGGTGTTTCGGCTAGTGTTATTAAAGTAAATGATGGTTCAGAAGCCAATACACCAAATTTTAAAACTCTATTTGTGAAATTTACTGGTGGTAATAGCAGCAGACGTACATTTGCTAATGGCGAAGTTTTAACTGCTTCGGGTGGTGGTGGGCTTACAGCTAATCTTATTACATCATCGGCCACAGGATATTCGGCCCTAATGACAATTAATGAGGGTGTAGTTTACGCCAAAGATCATTTTATCAGAACAGATTCCGATCTTTTAGTTGTTTCAAAATACAGCTCAAATGCTACAGTCAGAGTGGGCTTCAATATAATTGAGAGCATTATTAAAGAGGCCGATGATTCAACGCTTCTTGATCCCGCATCAGGTGCATATAATTTTGCTGCCCCGGGCGCGGCCCGACTAAAGTTAACGACTGAATTTATTCGCATTAATACGAATGCAACGGCCAGCAATAATTTTGTTGAGCTATTACAAATCAAAGACGGCGAAATTCAAGCTCGCTCCGATACACCACAATATAATCTTCTCAAAGACTATTTTGCTCAAAGAACATATGATGAATCTGGTAATTATATCGTAACAGGTATGTCACCAAGACTTCGTGAACATTTGCTAACTGGTAATAATCAAGGTGTCTTTACTGCAGGTGAGGGTGGTAGCTCATCTAAGCTTGTGGTTGAAGTAAATCCAGGTAAAGCATATGTTCAGGGTTATGATATTGAGCTATTACAAAGCAAGCGAGTATCAATTGATAAGGCCACCGATTATAATTCAGTCGAACAGGCCAGCGCACTTATCGACTACGGCAATTACATACTTGCAGATAATGTGGTTGGTTCTTGGGGCGTAAATGCTCAGGATAGAGTCAGCCTTAGATCACAGCAAGCTAATGCAGTATCAACAAGAAATTATTCTATAACATCATTTTCTGGTTCAGAAATTGGCACCGCGCGAGTTAGAGCTATTGAATATGAATCAGGTACACCAGGTCTTCCATCTGCACAATATCGTGTATATCTAACCGATATTAATATGAATGCTGGATTTGGTTTTGCCAATGTTCAGTCAATCATGTATAGTGCCGGTGCTGGTCAAGCTAATGGTAAGGCCGATATTGTCGGATCAAACGGTAAAAATGCAAATACAACTGATCCATCATTTGATGTCGCATTATTTCGTCTACCAGCAACGGCCATAAGAAGGCTGCGAGATACTACAGGCGCCGTTGATACCAATTTTAGATTTGAAAAGTCTTTCGACATTACATTTGGTACTGGTGGTACGGCATCAGTATTAACTGGTAGAGCGGATGAAACCTTCTCAGGTAGCGGTACTCTATCATCTGCAACTGGTCGCTTAAATTATTATGTGGTTGCAAGAAGTTCAGGTAATACTGGAGCGGTTAGCACCCTAAGACTAAGCACCACAAGCGGGTCAAATACCATAACTCGTTCAAATAGCTCAATTGATCTAACAACAAGATTTAGTCCTGGTGAGTTAATTCGAGTTGCAAATACTGGCGATTTTATTGTTACATCTGTATCAGCATCATCTTTGAATACCTTATCAACAGCTGGTGCTACCCGCACAAATATGCGAGTTCATAAGCTTATAAAACAAGGTCAGGTATTGGATTTTGGTGGTAGCGGTGGTTTAGCTGGAGCAGCTCGTACCATCACAGTATCATCTTCAACTCAAACTGATTTTGATCTGAAAGAAACTCTTGGTGCATCACTTAATGCGACAGTTCTCACCGAACTAAACAAGGTTGATGGTCAAGAAGCATCAAAAACGGTCAATAGAAATCGTAGAGTTCAAATTAGAATTGGTGCTGGTGGTGGTACGTCATATGTTGCTAATACCACAGGACCTTGGCCGCTTGGTCTATCTGATGGATTTAAGTTAGTATCTGTTCGCAGAAAATCAGGTTCTAATTTCGCATCTCTGACAGAGGGTGCAGATGTAACAAACAGCTTTACCCTTGATGCGGGAATGCTAGATGATTTCTATAGCCATGCGCGTCTGGTGCGTAAGCCCGGTAGTGGTATTTCACTATCAACTGGCGATAGACTGCTAGTTACACTTGATTATTTTACTCATAGCTATTCATCTGGTGTTGGCTATTTCTCAGTCGATTCGTATCCCGTCGATGACGTAAATGCAGCAGCTGATACCACAAAAATATTTACATATGAAATTCCAGTTTATGTTTCACCAAGAACTGGTTTAAGATATGATTTGAGAGATTGCGTAGATATTCGTCCTCGTATGACGGACACCGCAAATAGCGTTACCTCGCTTACAAATATATCAATTAATCCAAAACTATCAACGACATTTGATCAGCCGTCTGGTGGTTTAAGATTTATGGCGCCCGGTGAAAATTTCACCGCAGACCTTGACTATTATCTACTTCGAAATGATAGAATTGTTCTTGATCGCGATGGCAATTATATTGCGGTAAAGGGTGTACCGTCGCTTAATCCGACAACACCAGATGAACCCAAAGATACTATGTCAATTACGACTATTAATCTGACACCATACCCATCACTTGCTGATGAGCAGGCCCGCAGAGTTAATAGAGGTGATTTGGCATCAAAGGTATTTCCTGTTAAAAATCCTAGATTTACAATGAAAGATATTGGTGTTCTAAGAGATAGAATTGAAAATCTTGAATACTATACAACTCTCAATTTACTTGAGATGGATACCAAAAATCTTCTTGTTCAAGATTCAGCGGGTAATAATAGATTTAAAAATGGAATCTTAGTTGATCCATTTTATGGACACAATGTAGGCGATGTAAAAAATTCGGATTATAAAATTGCCATTGATCCTAATTTCGGTGAAGCGCGCCCCCCATTTAAGCTTGATAATATCGAGCTTTTCTATAATTCGGCCAATTCAACAAATGTTGTTCGCACAAATGTCACACCAGGTGGTGTAGCCAGAGACCAAATTGTTTTCATTGCGAATTCTGCATCAGCATTTGCTAATGGTTCTACAGTAAGCTCTGGTGGAACAACTGCTACCCTGAGATTTAAGGTGGGTAATAAGCTATATGTTGAAAATGCAACTGGTAATTTTGTTGCATCGTCAACAATTTCAAGCGGAGCTGTGTCCTCAACTATCTCTGGTGTATATGGTATTCTTGCCGGTGAAACTATAACACTGCCATATACTCATGAGATATTTGTAAATCAGCCGTATAATTCCACTACTAGAAATGCTGCAGGTCTATTTTGGAAGTGGAATGGCAACATTACTCTTGATCCCCCATCAGACTATTGGGTCGATACTGTTCAGCTTCCTGACGTACTTGTCAATATTGATAATTTTGATGAAAACTGGGAGCAAAGTGGTGCATGGGGTACTGTCTGGAGCGATTGGCAAACCCTATCTCAATCAACTGATGTTAGCGAAGTTCGCGGAGCATTTCCCCAGCAAGTAATAACCACAACTACGACCACAACAAATCAAGCTAGAGTTGGAACTCGTAGAACTCTTGTTCCTAGAACTACTACCACAAGCACAGGTAATAGGGTAGTAAGCACAAATATTCAACCCTTTATGAGATCGCGAGAAATTAGATTTATAGGTCGTGGTGTTAAGCCGACATCAAGAGTATATCCATTCTTTGATGGAACTGCGGTATCACAATATGTAACACCAACTAATTCATCATTTGCAAATACTGCAAATGAAGGTGGACATCTTATTTCTGTAGCAAACGGAAATGTATATGGAATATTCCGTCTACCGTCTAATGAAAATATGAGATTTAGAACTGGTAGTCGTATTTTTAGACTGACAGATTCACCAACAAATGATACCAATCAGGGCACTTTCTTAACTTCGGCCGAAACTGTATATACAGCCGAAGGGCTTACACAAGATGTGCAAAATACTGTTGTAAGCACAAGAACTGGTGATGTTGTTTCTGAGGCAGTTCTAGAAGGTAGAACTTCAATTACTGTTGATCAAACAATTTTTGATCCTATCGCACAATCATTTACAATGGATACTAATTCTGTTGGTAGAATATCAGGCTCAGGCGCATTTGTAACTAAGGTTGATCTGTTCTTTGCTACTAAAGATACCCAAATTGGTTGCGAAATACATATTCGTGCAGTTGATCCTCTAACCAATAACATAACACCTCGTATGGTTCCATTTAGCCAAGTAATTCTTCAGCCAGCAGAAATCAATACAAGTGCTGATGGTTCAGCACCAACTCCAGTATATTTCCCATCACCGGTATACCTACAAAATGGTCGCGATTATGCAATTGTAATTAAGCCAGTTGGTAGTAATCCTAATTACAATATGCATATTGCTCGTCTTGGTGAAGTCGATAGAATTACAGGAAATAGAATTTCATCACAACCAGCTGCTGGTATTCTATCAGCATCATCAAATGATATTGTCTACAGCCCAATTCAAGAAGAGGACTTAAAGTTTACTCTCTATGTGGCAAATTTTGATACAGCAAGCACTGGAACTGTTATATTTAAAAATGAGCTAAAGGATTACTATACAATTGCAAATGCCACAGGAGCTTTCATTAGAGCTGGTGAACAAATTCATGGTGAAACCATTCTTGTTGGTACATTTGCTAATACAAAGGCCGTAAATACAGGTGTAACCTTTGTTCAGGGTGTTACATCTGGAGCCACAGGTACAATATCTCGCTTCAGCTCTACTCAACTTAGAGTGAGAAATGTATCTCTTGGTGCCAAGTTTAGAGGTGGTGAGCAAATTCGCATTCGTAATACAAATGCGACAACTGGTATAATTGTTGGTAATTCAAGCGGTGGTATTACATCAGCTACAACACCAACTGGTAAGGCCGCATATTATGATGCAATATCATTTGCAAATACATACTTGCATCTGTCAAATGTAGCATTCACAAATAGTGGTCCTGCATCTGGTGCTGGTAGAGTATTCTTTGCAAATAACTTTATTAGAGGTCAAACAAATGGTTATATTGCACGCATAGTTAAGCTTGATCGTTTGCAGGCTGATGTAATCAATATCTCATCAGATTTCTTAACACCAACTAATACAAGTATTACATTCTCTGGTAAATTTGCCACAAGCAATACTGCTAGAGATTCAAATTATTTTAATCTTGATGTAAATGCTGATACTGAATTTTCAGCACCAAGATTTATTTTAAGTCGCAGTATGGAGTCTAATACTTCCATTAGCGGAACATCAATGGGTGCTGCGCGATCTGCGGAAATTAGAGCACTCTTTACTAGCACTAGCAGATATTCATCTCCTGTGCTTGATGTAAAGAGAATTTCAGCTACAACGGTGGAAAATCTAATCAATAATGATACTACAGGTGAAGCTAATACCGCAAGTGGTGGTAATGCTCTAGCAAGATATATCACGCGTAAGATGACTCTTGCCGACGGACAGGATGCTGAAGATATTCGCGTGTATATTAGTGCATACCGTCCACTCGGATCTAATATTAGTGTTTATTACAAGATTCTACATCGCGAAGATAGCGATACTTTTGATAATGCGCATTGGATTCCAATGTCATATACATCAGAAACTGGATTTACGGCATCAACAGTATTTTCAAGTACTGAAATTATTGATGACTTTAAAGAATATGTTTTTGTTGTACCAAATTATAGCAATGACTATATTTCTGGCGCAAATACAACAAATTCAAATATTATCGAATATAGAAACTCAGCAAGATCCAGATTTGTTGGATATAAGTATCTATCAATTAAGGTTGTATTGACAAGCAGCACAACAACAAATCCGCCGCGTTTGGATGATATTCGAGTGATTGCATTACAGAGATGACATATAAACCAAATATAGTCAAGATAGAAAATGAACCAGCCTTTGCTAAAGATACAATATCAAAGGCTGTGATAAACACTGATCTATCTGGACTAGAGGCCTATCGGGCTCGGCGAAAAAGGGCCGCTGAAACGGAAGCTAAATTAGATGAGATAAATACATTAAAGCAGGATGTCGCTGAGATCAAGGACCTGCTAAGACAACTACTCGGGTCCAAGGAATAGTCATAGATGGCTAAAATTGCAAATGTCGCGCTAACTAATACGTTTGATACCTGGAGGATTAGATCCAACCAGTCATTTAACCGTATTAGTCAATTCGCGATTGATGAATCTAAGCTATATGCAAATACGATCACGGCCAATGTTAGGTTTGTATCATTAGGTGCAACAAAATTAGGCGATGCAAATAATGATACCACAATAGTCAATGGTGTATTAACCGCAAATGGTAGCACAATAGTCAATGGTGTATTAACCGCAAATGGTAGAGTTAGTGTAGCAACCAATATTACAATTAGTGGTAATACATCAACTAATAAATTGACTGTCACATCATCTCTAATATCATCAGGTAATACTACGTTAGGTGATGCTGCGGCCGATAGATTAACTTTAAATAGTAATACTGTATCCATAGGCTCTGCCGTATTGAATATAGATACTGGGCTGCTATTTTTACAAAAGAATGCAAATAGGGTGGGTGTAAATACTTTAACTCCAAATACGGCATTTCATGTGAATGGTATTGTTTATGCTAACACAGGTTATAAATTTCCTGATGGTGCTACCATTACTGCGCCTTTATATGTCTATGATTCATCTGGCGCTCAACTTTACCCGTGAGGATGAATTATGGCTAATCCATTAAAAATTAAATCATCCGGGGCTACATTCCAAGGTCTTCAAACGATGACCGATGCGGAAATGGATTATGCTGTCGACGTAATTCTTAAAGATTTTGCGGCCACCAATACCGGATTGGGTACTGTCAATATTGATGGTGCAACTGGCACTTCAATTGGCACATTTACTGATACTTCTAGATCAGGTTCTGTTGGCGATCACCCAGTTGCAGATTCTCCAACAACTGTAACAACATATACATTCAAGCAAGATATTACAACTGCGGCCACAGAATCTCTTACTAGACCAGTAGAATTTTCTACTAGCGGGGTAAGACAGCAAAATGATACTCAGTTAAATGATTCAATTATAAACAGAGCTTTGACCAATTTAACTTCTTATGGGATAGGATCATATGTGCTACAACCA
>Ga0194115_10003112_pt1 | contig 18891 bp, 4 predicted proteins | sample TA2MahsurfametaG_3_FD_148656 | JGI IMG/M metagenome (GOLD analysis project Ga0194115, IMG submission 148656) | Freshwater microbial communities from Lake Tanganyika, Tanzania - TA2015002 Mahale S4 surface | ecosystem: Environmental > Aquatic > Freshwater > Lake | place: Tanzania: Lake Tanganyika... | reverse complement strand
TTGCGTCCGTCGGAGTCGGTGCCAAAACCACTGGTTCGCGGGCTCGTGGATCCTGATGATCCAGCTGAATCCATTCCACAGTAAGGCCGGTCCTCGTTTTTGTCTTTGTGACCGAGTATCTGACATCCAAATTCATGGCTGTCAAAGAAAGCAGTTCAGTAGCAGTTTGGGAGTCGATCAGCGCACACGAGATGCGGCTGATGTCGGCGTTGATGTATCGCTCAATTGCAGGAGAACGAGCTCGCTGTCTTGGATTCACGACAGTTCGCCATGCTGGAGCAGGCGACGAAGCCTCTCCTCTGTTCATTTCTTTCTCCATCTTTCCACGGTTTCCATTCTCGGGTCTCCAAATGAATGCGAGTTGTATGCATGGAGTGAAATACTGCCTGAACATGCTATCTTTCGGTTGTTCGCATTCAACTGGACGAGAGCTAGTTCCCATATCTCCTTCAGCCGGAGACGCCATTTTGGGGCTCATCAACGGAAACCAGCGAACATACGTACATGGTCGATCGTCATCGGATCCCACGTCTTTGTCGAACTGACTGTCGAGGCAAGCAGCAATGACAGCACCAAGGGGGATTTCAAGAACGCCTATCTCGGCCTTATTATTCCCCCGCTCGGCTACGACGGTCAATTTAATGGAGCCACTGGTCTGCTGTGGTTCAACCGTCAAATTCAAGTCATTCTTTGTCGACTCAATATCGAAATCTTCTGGAGGAGTACCAGCGGAGGCTTTCCTTACGCCCACGTCGACTTTGGCCTCGGGGGCTGATGCCCATCGCGGTGTCACGCGAGCATCGGCGGTCTCACTAACCAGCATCTCAGATCCAAATTGAAGCTTTACAACCATTCCGATGTGGCCCTCAGGAAGATTAAGTACAGTCACCGGTCTAACCGTTAGTCGACCTCCTGGATTCAGGATAGTTCCGAGATTTCGTCGCGCGGCTCGTTCGAATCGGAGCCTCGACAGGTGCAGTGTCTCGACTCGAGCAGATGACCTAAGCTTGGTCGTGATCGGCGCCACTTCAGGGACTTTCAATCGTTCAATGATGGTCTCCTGACTGTAGGCAACACAACTTCTCTTCTCTTGGGTATACAGTCGCTGCGAAACGAAATGAATGGAAAAGGAATTCTTTGAAGGTGTAACTCTGAGCTCAGGGTCCATGAATAGTGCCGAAGCAGCCTGTGCACTCTTGAACACGGTCACTTTGTTTGGAGCGATCATTGCCGCGAACTTCGGACGATACAGCCGAAACCCACCCTTTCCTTGAAGCCGATGAGCCAAGAGAGATCTTCGAAAGTGATGCGGTAGATGAGTTCGGTGAAAGTGGACCCCATGGTCATGAAAGGTGAAGCCAAATCTCCTAAGGAAGTGAGTGGAGAGCTTTGGTGTAGCCTCTTCAGTAGCTGCAGTACCCCCAGATAGTAAGTCGGACACACAGGACTGATTTCCAGAACTGCCGTTGTAAGCCTCCCCAGGATGATCTAAATCCAAAGAAAGCTTGCGATGTGAAAGAGGCTTTATAATCTCAGCGTCAAGAGAAAGGTGGCGGTTTCGTCGGCGCGGACTTTCTCCACCCTCTGGTCGAAGCCGAGCGCTCCCTGGCAGGAAAGGGCTCCTTGAATAGACGCTCTTTGAAGTTGCAAAGAATTCATCAAGACTCTGTTTGTTCTTGCGATTCGTTTTACGTGGCGACGCGCGTGGAACGGCGTTTGGACTCAGGCCCGATAGGAGGAGGAGAGAATTCGGATTCATACCCATGGGACGTTCGATGTGAGTGTCCATAGCTGCGTTTTCGGGGTCGTCGGCTTTTTCGAAAGAGGAGTTTCCATCATCCGATAAGTCATGAATGGAACTTTCGGAATGTCTCCTCCTCTTGCTCTCGGCAGTCTGAAAGTATAGCGCCTGCAGGTATCGATCACGGGACGTATTCAACGTTCCCTTAAGAAGAGTCAAGCTGGAATTTATTCTGCCCGTGACATGGTCACTCGTTCCCTCGATCCTCTTCATGACCATTCTGGCGTTTGGTAGGCGCTTCTTTTCGGTCCTCTTCTGTAGTTTCGCTAGTTTGGTAATTCTCCCGGCTGCATTTACGCTCTCCATCCCTTCACGACGCCTCTCGTCCGAATCGATCGCATGAGAAAGTTGTTCTGTCATACCATCGTGGCTTCTCGTGAGTTGAACCAGACGCACTTGCGCGAGCATCAAGAAGTAATCGATGATGGCGGCCCGGGTATATATCCACTGAACACGAAGCTTGATCGAACCACGGGCAACGTCGGACGTGTGGGCGCTTTCTACCTCACTTCGTCCCCTCCTTCCAGCAAGGGGGTACCACCCTGTCATCTCGAGTTGATCGCGAATGCTTCCAAAATAGACTGCCGCCTGTCCCAAAATGGGATGTTGACCAACGAGCCTGAAATTACGGAGCTTCACTTGTAGGTGGTGCCCTCTGGTTACACGGACTGCTTCTTCTGGTACATCGAACACGAATCTCTGCTCCGTCCACCGCGGGTTCACAGTGTTCTCAATAAAGTAGGTCTTCCTCACGTTGCGCCTCTTCTGCAAAAAATGCTGTCTTGATCTCGATCTTCCCTTCAGAAAAATCTCGCAGTATGGATTACAAGTTCCGATGAATTCTGAAGAATGCAGGCCAACAGCTTCGAGTACTTCCACCACAACTTGATGTCTCGATGAGATGATGTTTTCGTCTGGAAAGTCCTCGACAAATCTCTTGGCATCGTTTTCAATGATTTGAAGTCTTTCGCCCTTGTCTTCAGAATCCGGTTCGACATCTTCTAGAGGTTCCTTTGACAGAAGGTATTGAAGCGAGCACAGGCCTGCAATCCTTTGCTCTTCGTAAGAAATCTGTTTCTTCAAGGTCTCGAGATGCTTGTTGAGAGCCTTTCTGTCGTCGTCGCATCCTGTGTCGTCCGATACGATCAAAATCCGTGTTCCCCCGTCAGTGTCGACTTCGCATGTCAAAAATCTGGATAACCGGTCAGAATTCCGTCCATGTTCTTTGGAAGGAACCTGGAGAAACGCACGGAAACCGATTTCTTCTAGCCGCACCGATGTCGCAGGGCCATAGACTCCTCGCTCTTCGTCGTCAACGTACTGGTACGCTAATGCCTGCTTTACTCGCGCCATGCGCGCGGAGGTTTTTTCATGCTCAGGCGAGGCTTCGTGTCCATGGTCCACCCCAGAATCACCCGAAGTTTCGGCTGCAACAAAGTCCTCCTCGGGTACGTCCGAGCTATTCTGGGTAACTGCTGCCAGTCTGACACTAAGTTTCTTTGTTCGCATCGGCTCCTCCCACGCATAGGAAACTGATTCTCCGGGGGGCAAGAAACTCCATGGACGTCCTTGACAGTCACGTTGTCGGAAAAAAACAGTGTGATCAATCGAACGATTTTGAATGCGAAACGGTGGGTTTTCTACTTCAGGCTTGCGGAGAATAATGAACATCGTGTTGTGAACAGATTTGGTTTCGACTTTGAAAGTGTGTGCTTCGTCCGTTAATCCCTGTACTGCCTCAGCAGCGACTGGAGGCGAATCTTGATTTGCCAAAGTTGAAATGTCGATACGCCCTGATTTGGAACGTAACTTCCGTAGCCTCTCTTCGAGCGTGCTAAAGGTGAGTACCAGCTGGACGCGCTGAGTATCGATCGCGTCTACACCTTTCTGCATCGTCGTCGTCGACAACCTTCTCTTCGTACTCATGCGCCTCAGCATGCGGCGCCCAGTATTCTCCGGTTTTTGGTTCTTACTTTGTTCGCTTTCGAAGCGGATGAGCGCTAGACGTTCCTTGATTGTTCTCATGACTTCAACGAACGACATTTTCGTGACGGAAACACCATCGATACGCAGGAGCTCATCGCCGACATGAATGTCTGTGTGGTTGAAAGCAAACTGGCCTCGCTTGGTGCCCTTTACAATTATCCGCCGATCGCTACCCCATTCAGTCTCGAAGAAAACCCCTAACTCTCCATCCCATTCGCCGATCCTTGAATTTTCGGGCGGGGGCAAAACAATGTTGTACTTCGGGGCTGCCCGGGTGGATACGTGCTGTAACGTTCTCAAGTCGACTGCCCTGGAAACCTTGAGGATATGTTCCCCTGGTACATCCGACGCGAAACTAGGGGACATATTCCAAACTCCTCCTAGGTCCACTCGGAGCTGCCGTTCGGCCCTTGTATCTGGGAGTAAAAATGGCATCAATTCATCGGGGGCAACTGTTTTGATATACAAGGCAGATCGGTGAGCTGTAGTGCCTTCCGGCATTGAAGCCCTCGTTGCAAAGCTTTTGCACTCAATCGTAGACGGTCGCCCGTACAAAGCCTCGTATTGGTTTATTCTGCCTTCCACCTGCTTCTCTTCGTATTGATACCTCCACATTCTTTTGTCGCTGTTCATGGCACTGGTTTCAAGGCCTGCGACTGTTTGATCTTCGGCAACTGGCCGGAAAAGAGAACTGTCCTGCCAAATCCGGACCGGTCGTTCAAGTCGATTGAATACGATGTAACGAGGCACGAACCGTACAATTTTCGTGTACGACGACAAAAAACCGGGAGCAACTGTCACCTCGACTGACAGTTCGACAGCCCTCGTTTCTTTGGTATTCATGCTGCGAAAAGGAGACGATCCAAGTGAGATAATCACAAGAGTGATCCAACCCAATCGACAAACTGACTCACGCTACAATTTGCGAATACCCAACCGAGTCCAGACTGAATCCCCGCGACCACTCCGACATATAGCTAGAGCCTCCAGTACCATCGTATAGTTGCACGCTGAGGGTGTTGTGACCTATCGAAAGGCCTTCTTCGTGAAAGTTGAACATGAATGCAAGCTGAGCGATCCTGTCAAGCGGCAGATTTCGATCGATCAATTCAGTGACGTCACGTGCTGGAAGTTCACAGTGGCCAGGGGTTGTTGCAAGCGCACCGGGGGTTCCAGCAAACACCGTTGATCCAGTCAAGCAACAGCTGTCGCCTTCTTCGACAGCCAAGCCATCGCGCTTCGAGATTTTCCGTGTAAAGCCATCACTGTGTTGATGCTCCTGGTAGTTTGGATTACTTCCATCGAGTGGCTGAGATCCGTCTCGTTCCCGCGAATGTACAGTCCCTGCAACGAATGATTTTACTTTATCTTGCTTGTACCGGAGCGGATGTTCTGTCGTATTCACGATCCAAAAGGGGCAGTACAAGGAAACTCTACGCTCCCCACCCCCTCCGCGAACATTTTCAAGACTCAAAGTCAGGCGTTGTCCGATGCCATCAACCACGGTTGTTTCAGTCGCGATGTCGTCTTGTGAAAAAACGACTGAGTCGACGGAGTGAATTTTTCCTGAAGTCGTATCAAAATTACCTGTTTCTAAATAAGGGGCCATGTTAGCTGGATTTGTGAGTGACAATCTCCTCGCACTAGCTGGCCGTACCGTTTTCGAGTCCCAATGATTCATGATAACCAGTGCCGGTCTTCACGTGGGTATTTCTGCTTGTCCGCTTTTGTCTTGTACGTAAGTGACGGTCTTTGACTTTGGCAAGGCGCCCTTGTGCCCTTCGGTCAGGACTGTCAGATATCGCTGACAAAGTTTTTCCTAAATGCTTCGTTCCCTTGAGCGCCGCCATTCCGATCGACTTTAAGCTAGGACCTTGGTCTTTCGCACGGTTAGAAGAACAACTTGTCGAGATATCTGCCGCAACAAGTCCAAAACTTACCTCCTTTCCGGGCAATGACCGTGTCGGTCCCGTGGTGTACTAGCGCCCCTTCGCCGACCGGGGTTCGGCAAAAGCCTAGATTGACAAGGAGCAGTAGAGGAGCATCTAACCCCACAGAGTGCACTGGCACTTGCTGTCCGGGTTTGAGATCGGCATACCAGACGACAGTTTTTCTTACGGCATGCATCAGCTCGAATCTCCCTCCCTCAGGAAGCAGATTGACGATCACTAGGGGCGCATGAATAGACAAAGAGTACGCCACCGGACCATGGATGTGCTCTTTCATTTTCTTGGCCACTCTCTTCTCCGACATGGTTTTCTTCTTTATTGATTTCCTCGGCTCATGAAGGGTTGTTTCGTCGAGATGAACCTGGCTGCCTCCTCTGTTGCTGTTGATGAGCGGACTTCTGCCTACCTCGATAGCATAGCAGAACGGAGCTCGGCCCCCGCCTTTTCTAGATCTGGTCGGACAAGATACTTGGATTCCGCTTTTCGCATCATCAGATGAAATATCGACGCCTGCGCCATCCTGGAAAATGACCGAGGATTCCTGTACCAGCCTAGCTATTTGGATGGGTCTCGAACTAAATCCGACCTCAAGATCGTCACCTTCTGAAGAGGCTTTAGCGGTGCAAAAGAAATCCCAAAACGTCATCCCCTCCGAGGTATCTGGACAGAGCCATAAGCATCCCAAATGACTTCCACTCATATGGAGTGATCGTTGGAGAAGCAACGTGGGTATGTGGAACGTTTCACCAGGCTGGATAATCTGAACTTCCTCGCATTCCGCAGTCATCTGCTCCAGGTAAGCTTTACTGCCGATACTAGTCCTAGCGTCTTCGTGTTCTTCAGTCCGGCTTTCTTCTTCTGCATTCTCGCCCGGTCGCCTTCGGGGATCGGGGTCGAAAACCAACTTGATTGAGTGGGCCGTACTGTTCGTAACGGCAAACAAGCTTTGCACGGTTACAAGCCTGCCACCGCCGTCGAATCCAACCTCAGTGAGCAGCATTAACGCATTTCTCAGCCGCCAATCTCTCGACATTTTCGTCAAGATTTCATCGGACCTAGGCATCAAGGATTCAAACCGGCGCCCAAACATATCGACCTTGATTGTCTGAATCCATCTAAATCCTGGAAGTTGAACGTCGACTGCATGGGTCACTGACCCATTTTTCTCGTCGTCGTTCGGAGAATCAGATAGTCCCGGGTAAGGTACTTCGACGATTTTTAGGTTCTTGATGATCGAAATGGTAGCCGAGAATGTCAGGCCCATCGTTTCTCCGTGGTTTAGGTAGGTGACCACGGCCGGTCGTATCAGAGCACTTTGGGTAGAACGATCAGTTTGCTGATGAACACGGAATTTCGATCCGGTTAAGTTTCTCATGGAAAATGCAACTCTATCATTCTCTGTCAGCGGTTTCGGAATCTCATGCAGCACATGGAGATGCATACCTTCGCGCGTATGAATCGAATCCTCAACCTGGGCGCCACTGCGATCCCTTGAGGGACAGTTGATCGACGGCAACCTGATTATCTTTCGGTCACTCATACCCTTGTCGTAAAAAGTTTCCTGGATCACCCCCGTAAAGGACTCCAACGTATCACCCAGCATCTGGAGAAAAGCACCAGAAAGATTTAGATGCAAAGGAGTGTATGCATCAACAGAAATCCCACTCCCTCGATTTCTAGACGTTTCCTGCATTAGCAGGAATTCAAATGGCTCCATGAGGGGCTCCCAGCTTCTTGTCATTCCAAGTTTGAAATAGTCCGCCCAGATACGTGACGAAAGTGCAAGCTGTGTGTCATTCGGTGGTGACTCTCCAGGCAAGAGTTCTTGACAAGAACTATGACCCTCGAACTTCGTCGCGCAGAGGTTCAAGGATGCGATGGAGACGACGGCAACGGGGAGCTGAACACCGAGTACAGGATCGATCGCGAAAAGCCTCAGGTCGCTAATGTCCGCCGTCACTGAGAAGGTTACTGGGCCTTTGTCTTCCTCGGGCTCAACGAAATCTTCATTTACATCGGTGGGCCCCTTGAAAAAGTTAATCATCACGTCTGTGGTCTTAGGGAGGACCTCGATAACGAAAGTAATTTCGCATACCTTCATTCCCATGTTTCTCGACAGGAGTTTGCTTGGTCTGCAAACTACTGCTGGTGGAAGGAGAAGAGGTTGAACTTCAAGTTCAAGCCCCGCGACGGTCAAGTCAGGGATGTTCTCCCCTGAAAATGGTATCAGCAAGGAAACATCCTTGTGATTGCACGTATTGTTGCAGTCGTATCGCAGCCCGAAGGAGAGGCCTTCGACAAGTGGCCTCGATCCATTGGCATTGTCTCTCGCATCTGCCTCACGGAAATCTCCGGGTGTTTGAAAGTCGTTCGAAAAGAAGAGATTCAAATCGGTAGTGGAAATCTCTTGCGACGAAAGTTCCTTTATCGACTTGTATCGGTACCACAATCCAGTTCTGCTCTCAACTCGTAGGCTTGGTGCGCGGGGAGAACGGTACTCACTCGGGACTGTCAATATCGGCTGACAAAGCCATAATCTGAAATCCACATTGACGCCAGGCAATGGCTCGAACTTTTTCGCCTCTACCCCTTTCGCCTTCCGGATTGCATTCTTCACTTTGTGCACCCAACGTTGCGCTTGATGTCCGCGATTACCGAACTCCACCTGAGTGTAATAACTTTTGAAATAATCCAAGAAGACCCAGATCCAAGACAAATCGTGCATGATACCATTTAACGATTGGGCCCCAACGTTAATCAAACTCCAGCCAGGCGTCATGAACACCGTGAATATAACCGGCATGGGCAATAACGAACCAAAAGTTGTGATGTCATTCAGAAGGCCCCATGAGGTATCTGCCCATGACCGCGAGGGTGACTTATTGGTTACACCCCCTCTTGTTGAGAGAACTCTTCGAAACACTTCGTGTCGTCGCTCGTCACTGATTTCCAAGAATAGAGCGCCGATCGCTATTCGCCGAACGTTCAGAAAATCATTTAACACATGAACGGTGGCATCTTCCAGGGCCAGCACAATTCCGGGCTTTACTTCGTCCGGACAAGCAGGGTTTTCCATGTATTTGAAGCAACCAGGATCGACGGAGAAATGACCAGGGGGGTCGTATGTACAACGTAAAGACAGCTGTTTGAAGATGCAGCAAATTTCGGACCGAGTTGACGTTGTGTCTTGAAGCATGGCAACGAATTCTTTGGTGCCATATTCGGGGAAGTCATCAGGAATCTTCGGTGGTGACGAGGACTCTGAAACTTGTTGTCTTGGATAGGGAAACATAGTGGGCTGCTCCTGCATGTTGTTATCCCAAACCGACAAGAGCAGGCAAAGTTGCGACATCCGCGCATCCAATTTGAGCGCCTTCCTGCGGCTTCCAATGAAAAGACGCATATGTGGAGCGTAGTCCGCAAAAATTTCAACGTCCAGATCCTCTTTGCTAATTTCTTCCCAGCGTTGTCCAATCCGATCCAGTTCCTTCAAGGCATCGTATCCAACGTGACTATAGTGCTCGTGGTTCTTTTCCTGTCGATAAACCAATTTCCCATCTGCTGCGTTGCCGTCGATGGCGTAGAAGAAACGAAACAATGGGCTCTCTACGGCATCGCGGGTTTTCGAATCAGCCGCCACCACCGTGTATACTTTGACTCCGTTCAGGTTGATGGCAACGCGCCTCTTCAAATCGCTGCTGAACGAAGAAATCGGCTCGGTCGTGTATCCGTTAAAGTCCACTTCAGGATCTTCCATGCATTCGTGCCACTCCGAAGTAGTCGAGTAGAAGCTGTTCGGTGTGCCTATGTCTGAGAATCGCCTTGAGGTGGGGGATTCACATTCTGGATTGGAACGGAATGGCGAAGACTCAGTCGGCATTTCGAACGACATCGGAATGTAGGAGACAGCTATCTGCGCTTCTCCGACCTCAAAAGCGGACATATCACTATCTGTACTGGATCGTGGACAAATGACCGAGGTATTTCTGACTCCAACTGACCACAGAGTCGGAGGCCGCTGATTTCCAATTTTGTCACGAATATCCTTCGAATACTTTTTCCTCAGCCGCCCAATGCCATCTCTATCGTAGACAAAGAACTGCAGAAGCTCATGTATAAACTGGCGAAGGAGAAAAAGTCGGAAGCCCTCAAAATCGATTGTCAACCGACTACTCAACTTCCATGGGTCAGGGCTCGCAAAGAAGTGGATCTGGAAAGGGAAATCATCAGCTTCCTCTCCATCAGCTGAAGTGATCAGTGACAGCGTATTGGGATAAAACTGTCCTGCTGGCGACAGGTTATGAAGCGATACGTTGTTGGCGACTACCAACCACGAAGGAAGCTCTCCGCTGATTGATCGTTCCAGGGCTTTTGCGTTTCGGTATGCCATTCCTTCAAGTGTCATCCGACTGAATGGAACCAACTCATCCGTGGTAAACAGCGCTGACAGGGATGAGGCTGTGACCACCAACGAATCATAGGGCTCTTTAGGTATGCTGTCGGGTTTATGGGGGGGCGGTTCCTTCGTTGTATTCTCTTCATTCCGAAACTTAGATATCTCGTCGATGATCGCTTCAACAATATTCGAAGCAAAGAGCAGTTCCAACTCAGCAATCGTGACGTCGTCCAACCGGGCTCTCGCTCTCTTGACGAAAGCCTCTTCGTCGCCATCTTCAGCTAAGGCACTCATTGGAAGTCCTCCATGTCCAAATGGATAGTCCCGATCGATATCGTATCGTGAAAAAGACAATCCATAGCAGGGGTTCGCCTGGGTATCGCTTTCGGTCGATAAATCTTCTCCATCGTCTCCTACAGGTACAAACGTCAGCAGCTCGATCCCAGCTGTGTTAGTTACTACCAGAGAGGTCGCGACCGCAGCGATATACGAATCGTAAAATAGCTTCAGGGTCGACAATCGGAATCCGAGTGGTAAATCCAACGTGACAATTGTGGTCAGGTAAATTTCCTCTACATCTCGTCGGTTTCCCTGCAGTAAGGGTGCAAAGGTTGCGACAGTTTTTTCAATTGCATTCTGCAGCGTGGTATCGACAATCTCGACAGATCGTGTAGAGTCATCATCTTCTGATTGGTCGTCGGGATCCGATACATCTATTGATGGTCCTCTGGCTTCACCAGTGCCTCCGCTCGAAAGGGATATTTGCGCCGAGTCTACGTCGTAGACATGATTCACTTCTGACGATTCCTTCTGCCCGGCATCCTTTTGCCCATGATAAGTCGATCTCGGCGGTAATGCGTCCTTTTCCATTCTAATCGAGAGCTCCTCCATGGCTTCGGAATGCGTTCTTCGAATAAATGCTACATCCTCTAAAAAGTTCAATCTTGCTGCATTTGTACAATCCCAGGCATCGTCATTGCTCAGACCCAAACCCATGAGTCGACTAATACAAACTTGCATTCCTGATGAAAGGGCTTCTTCGTTTGGGAATGATAATTCGAAGCACGACACCGTCGACAGGAAGTCGCCAAGGCACTCTTCCAAGATAGTTTCTTTCATTTTTGGTGTAATTGTCTCCAGCTCGTTTTCCAGATCTCTAACCAACGAGAGTTGTACCCTTTTGCAGTTCAGGTCCATCGAGTGCATTATCTTACGCGCCAGGATTTCGATTCTTGGTGGGTCTGGCTTACGGATTTTCTTGAGAATAGCAGAGGAGGACGTAATATCCAGGACGCCAAAGTCCAGCGCTGTCTTGACCGAGGAAATCATTTCAAAACGGCTCTTCGACAGAAGAACATCCAACGGAGACACTTCAACTACCAATTTATTCTTTGGCGACTCTGTATCCAACAAGGCCACTTCGTTAATGGTCAAAAGACTTTCCATGGCTACCGGTGTCTGAATGAGCTTCGCTCTCGCTCCAGAACTCGTCTCAAATAAGCAATTGATCCCAGTCATCGTAGCCACCTTGAAAAAATGGATACATAAGTGAGAGACAAGCAAAAAAGGAGGCCTCGGTGATTCTGCGGACTTACAATATTTTTGCTGGAGAATGCGTCGTTGGCTGCTGTCAACGCTATGATGTCAATCATTTCAAGTGATCTGCCAGCCGACAAAGCCCGGGCAGTAGCATTGCTCCCGCTTAACTGGCTAGCCGAACTATTATGGCCACTTCCTTGAGCTCCAGCCACAATGTCCTCCACGTAAGACCCACTGTGCAGCTCAAAGCTGTCAACAGAAAACAGTAGTGCTGATCGCAGCACAATGTCGTTGTGAAGGAGCAAACTATCATCATCTGATTTCTGGGATGCTTCGGCGTACGAATCATGCTGTAGTGCGTCATCTTCGCCACTTGAGAATGGAACGTATATTTCTATCTTCTGAATACGTACGGAGGAACTGAGGTTGCCAGCAAATCGTTGGGATGAAGCTGTCTTGTAGACCATAAACTTCCGCGCCACGTCTCGTGAGGACTTCACAATAACTTTATCAGGAAACTTGATCTCTGACTTTGAATAGAACTGAAGGAGCTTTGAGACTGGCACCAAATCCAGCGACAAAGATACATGTGAAATGTCGCAACTGAGATCTTTGTTTGAATCTTCTTTACGGAGCGCGAAGAAGATTGCTCGTGTTGATCGGCGGCCCCTAGTACCATGGACTGATTGCATATCCAGATCCTCGTCTACGGTGTCGAAACTCTTCTGTCGCACAAGAAGTGCCTGTCGAGGTTCAACGCCTGATACCGACGGAGTCTCGTCCTCTGCACCCATCGAAAAAATGCGCGATTCTTTCTCGCAACTGGCAGCCATACTTCGAACTGAAACGCCGAAATCAAGGCGACCACCGCTACGACCGCGAACCGAACAACCCAAGGATCTCATTGTAAATCGCAACAGCGGCTTTTCTGGGAGGTCGCATTCCCAGAGGTTTGATAAGCATATTCTCTCTGAGACGTCCTCCTCTTCTTCTTCTATCGTCCGATCTAGATGACCCGTCTGACCAAAAAATCGCTCTTCTTCAGTCATCACCGAGATGTCTGACACTTGATCGCTCGAAGACCCGTCTCCGTCCGAGTAGGAATCCTGCAACGAATACGCTACCGAGCCGTCTTTCCTAAGCCCAACGTGCTTCAATTGATCAGGAGATAAATCAAAACTGTATTCCTCTTCGACGACCATAATTTCAATTGTCCCAATGGACAATGAGCATGATATTCTCAATCTATCGTCTGGTTTTGTCTCGTGTGTAGCCTCGGTAGCTATATGACCCGTCGTGCTTTTCGAGTCTTTCTTCCCCAAGGTTCGTATCGTACGAACGTCACCATCTCGCGGAATCGACGCCGACGCGTAGAAATTTCCGGTTTGGATACTGGGCATTTCGTTGCCCAGCGATGCTCGACGCGGTTGCTGTCTAGGGGTTCGTCGCTGTTCAGAATCCACGTTGCTAGTGCTGTCAAAACTTCTACTTCGACGGCGTGTAATCTTCGAATGTACAAGAACGTCGACCGAACAAGATCCATCGACCGGTCCTTCCTTCTCATCGGCTTCGCTTTCTATATCGTCAAAAATGGAAGCAAGCTTGACCGGAGGGATCTCCGTGGATCGAAGCTTTTTCTTTAGGCCACCAGGTTCGCGAAGCTCTGACACTGACACAAAGTTCCGTTGCACCAAAGACAAGATATTTGAATCCCCGGCGTCAACTGCGTCTGCACCACCACTGGTGAGAGATCCTCGGCGCTTTTTCTTTTCCCTGAACTTTGATATTTTCGTAGTGCGCAGGTCCAGAATGGACCCAGGCATGGTGGTCATCCCGCGAACTCCAATGGCCCGGGCTATCGATCGATATAGTAAAATTTGCTCCATCGGCAGTTCATCTTCAAGAGTCAGAAGTTCTTCCTCGCCCCTGTCGCTGTCTTCGAAGGGCCAAATGTCCTTCCGCTCGCTTAGCCTCTGAGCAATATATCGTTCAACGTATTCCTTGCGCTTGTAGTTTTGTCGTTTCCAATCGAACGAAATATACATCTGCCTGAAGTTTGTCGCAAGGTGCTTTCGCTTTTTGACTTCCCACATGATTGCACCGATCGCATACTTCCACCATCTGTGAATAGCCTGGGACCGTATTGATCTTCTCGCTGGTGTCGATTGCTGACCGTCTAGATCTGATGACACGCTTGCATGATCTTTGTCTGCGTCGTCGAACGCGTGTACCAAACCCGATATCGGCGCCAACATAGCTCGGACAGCCTTGGCATTACGGGCTCGAAAGAGTAGAGAGCGTAGTCTGATTGCCTCATCGTCAGTTTCTTCCTTCGGTGGATCGATCTCGGGGGGTATGTCTAGGAACTTTCGCTTGAAGAGTTCAGTGTTTGTTTCTTGAGGAGTCCATCGAATCATCTGATCCGGTCGCCCGTTTTTCATGCGGGCAACAGTTGAGAAAAAGTAGCTCAAAAGCTCATAATGACGCGTCGTAAAGATGACTCGAAGTTCGCTCAAGGCAACGCGGCACTCTAGTTTCGGTACAATATCCACTTCACGATAAAATAGATCAGCGGATGGGTCCGGCGCAGCACTGGCGCGGTCAGATGGGCCCGACCGGGCCGTGGATGGGGCCGAACGGACTGTGGGGGCAAATGACCGGGTCGATCTAAATGATCGTTGTGACGCTAGGAAACTTCCGTCTTCTGCGAGAAGACGTCGACGATCTTGGTTGCGAAGGCGACCTTCAAGAGCGGAGGGGTACATGACGCTGTCTCTGTTTTTCTGCAATGCACTCTTGCTCGGAATCCTTGTCACTTTCCCCATTCCCTGCGTATCATCGGCGACTGCCTTCCTCGTCGTCGTCGTCTGATCCTTATCGCGTTTCCCACGCCGTACGGTTGTCGACTCGGCGACACTCTCGGCTACTGATATGGCTGCACTTGTGCTTGCGGTTGTGGTGGGTGTTGCAATACTTCGACTATCAAACACTCGTTTCTTTCGTCGCTCCGGTGGAAAGGGATAAAAAAATGAAAACGATAGATCGAGGTTTACAGGTCTGAGGATGTAGTCATCAGGAGCAACACTTGTCGAAAATGCGAGAGGCTCCGGTGTCTTAGATTTGGTCGCTTGCTTCCGAATGAAGACCCCAAGGCCCTGCTGTTTGATGGTCTTATCAACATGTTCACCATCGTCATATTCACTTTCGTACACAACACCTACTTGGGGGAGCGGCGTTTCGGTGACAGTTCCAACCTCCTCAGTCAAGTCAGAGTGGTCATCGTCCATATTGACGTTTACTTGAGTCCCATCGATTCCCGCAGTGACTTCGATTGATTGAATGATACAACCTAGTTCCACACCATCCTGAACGATGACTATTTTCGCCCTGGAGATACTTCCCTGTATACCGGAAAAGAATCTCCAAAAGAAATCTGACCCAACCTTTTGTAGCCAGCTTTCTAGTTTTCCTGGCTTTTGCTTCGTGGAAGATTCCACCAGTTTACCATCTAATTTTGCGGCTTCTTCCAACTTGGCTGCGTCTCTAGCGACACTGTTCTTTCGATGAAGTGTCTCCAAATATAGAGCGAGGGGCATTCCCTGTAAGTGTCGTCGTTCGGCGTCTCGTAGCCTTCGTTGTTTGGCTTCTCTATACGCCAACGAGACACGGTTTGCTTCTTGAAGTTTGACTTTCTTCTTTCGCTCCTTATGGAGGCCCTGTCGTCGCTGTTCTTCTGTCTCCTCCCGACTTTGTAGGGTAATGACAATCTTGACATCACTAATTTCTACATGAACATCTCCTTGACCCCAAACGAGTCGTTTCCATGGTATTTGCATACGCAGATGTCCCACCGTCCCAGAGACCAATTTCATATGCAGTGGAGCCTTTTTGAGAGGGTCGACATGAGGCTTATTGGCTATACGGTTTAGGAGTGGGTGGATGGCCTCCTGTCGTAACTTGATATTCTTGACCTGCAAATCTCCTGACCAAATTCCAACCTGCAATTCGGAAGGATCAAAATCGAAGAATTTCGACAATATATCTGTAACCTTCTGAGAGGGACTATACATGTACGATGCCATCTTGTTGTCCTTTTTCTTGAATGGTTGAGAAAGGAACGGCAAAGAATGAAGGTCGTCGACCACGACGCGGATGGCGGATGTCTGACTGTGTGAGGTGTTCCTGTTTGAAAATGTCCAAAAAAGAGGACGACAGGCCTTGTGTCCAAAATTGAATTTTTTGACGTTCCGCAAAGACGGACTGTTTCAGGTTTCGCCAAAAAAACCTGTTTGGACTTACTTTACGACGTTTTTCACGTTCTGTCAGCGTTTGAATGAGGTATTAGCTTAGTCAAATTTATCGCTGATAGCTTTTACCGATGAATTCAATCTACAGATGGATCCAATTGATTGCGACAGAAGGTGCGCACACCATTTCTCCCAAAATTCGAAGACCCTTTGCCCCTCCCCGCCGTTACATCTCCAATTCATTGCAGTACGTTCGATCTTTGGCGTCAAGCAGCTTTGTTTTAGAGGGGGCTTAAGGTGTAGGGTTCATAGTCACATAGGTATCATAGGGAGGCATACATACGGTTGCACTCTGGTCTGTCGTCGCCTGTAGGTGCTGTTAGAACCACGGAATAGAACACAATATTGCAGTTACGGTAGCCGGAATAACAACTCAAGAAGGTTTCGTCACACTCCAAACCTCGATTCAAACCGCTAAACTGTAACCAAAATAAGGAAGCATCGCCTACGACCTTCCATCCAACTTGCCGCCCCCCGAATCGGTTTTGTTTCAAGCATGTCGGATCAAACTGAGCATAGGAAACGTCCCCTAGGGGAAGATAGTAGTAGTAGTGTCCCAATCACTGCCGATGGTGATAAGCCTCAAAAGCGATTCTATCGTCAACGTGCTCATTGCAATCCATTATCACATAATGATTCCTTCCAATATCCAAGGACACCCGACTTGATGGATTGGTCATCCTACTTTCCAGAAATGAATGATACTATGTGCCCCACGGTATTAGATGTTGGTTGTGGATTTGGTGGTCTGACTGTTGCCTTGGCGACGATTTTACCTAATGACGTGATTTTAGGATTAGAAATCCGTGCCAAGGTGACGGAATATGTCCGATTACGGATCATGGCCTTACGGAAGGAACATGTAGGACAATATCAGAATTGTAGTGTCATGAGGACGAATGGGATGAAATTCCTTCCACATTACTTTCCCAAGGCATCCTTAAACAAGATGTTCTTTTGTTTCCCCGATCCACATTTTAAACGAAAGAATCATCCCCGTAGGATTGTTGCGACACGATTACTATCGGAATATGCCTATTGTCTCAAACCATTAGGCCGACTATATTGTATCACAGATGTGAAGGAATTACATGATTGGCATGTGGCAAAGTGTGATGCACATCCTCTCTTTCGAAGATTATCAGATGAAGACGTTGAAAAGAATGATCCCTGTGTCGAAGCGATGAAGACCGAAACAGAAGAGGGAAAGAAAGTCGCTCGGAACAAGGGAAGCAAGTATTATGCTGTATATGAACGAATTGAGATCGATAGGTCTGTACCCTTGACTCTTGATTCCTTTTGGGAGGGAGAGGAAGAAGAACCAGTGGACGAAGCTGATGCAGCGGACGAAGCTGATGCTACGGAGGATGCAGGAGAAAGTATGTCGTAAAGAGTTACTAAATAGACCATGAACCGTTTTAACTCTTTCGAATACCTGGGAAATTTCTTAGTTGGTTTGAAGATTTTCTCCTGCCGTGCGTTGGTTGGCATCACCGATATCCTTATGGGCATCGGTCCATGCTGTATGGAAACGACCCTCCTTGTCGACCCGTTCGTAGGTATGTCCGCCAAAGAAGTCACGTTGGGCTTGTGTCAAGTTCGCTGGAAGGCTCTCTCGGCGGTAGGTATCAAAGTAGGTCAATGAATTGCTCAATGATGGGCAGGCAATGCCACTCATCATACATAGCGCGACCAGGCAACGCCACAATTGCGATCGCTCATTGATTTCCGATGCTACGCCAGAGTCAACCAACAGATTCGGCAGGTCAGGTTGTTCGGCAAAGGCCATCTGAATTCGATCCAAGAGTTTAGCACGGATGATACATCCACCCATCCAGAGTCGGGCACATTCCGAAAGATTCACTCCCCATCCAAATTCGTCCGAAGCTGCCTTGATTAAGCTCAATCCCTGAGCGTACGACGTGATCTTGGAAGCATAAAGGGCAGCCCGCAAATCTGCAATAACCTGGGCCTTGTCGACTTCGCCAATCAAAGGAGCCAAAAGGATCTTCGAAGCGCTAACCCGCTCTTCCTTCCGTCCACTCAACATACGAGTGTCCAGTGACGCCGCGATGGTAGGAGCAGCAACACCGCGCTCGGCTGCTTCTTGAACAGTCCAACGACCGGTTCCCTTCATTCCAGTCTTGTCCAAAACCTTATCTACTACGTATCCATCACCATCGTCATCTTTCTTGCGGAAAATCTTGGCGGTAATCTCAATCAGGTAGGACTGGAGCTCGCCTTCATTCCACTCTTCAAACACTTCGGCAATTTCTTCATTATTCATACCAAGGACGTGTTTCAGGACATCGTACACCTCCGCAATGAGCTGCATGTCCCCATATTCGATACCATTATGGATAGTCTTCACATAGTTCCCTGCACCGACTGGGCCTAGATACGCAACACAAGCACCCGTCCGCTCAACCTGAGCGGCGCACTTCATGAAGATTGGTTCTACCAGATCGTAGGCTTCCCTAGGTCCACCAGGCATGAGACTGGGTCCATTTCGTGCTCCCTCTTCACCACCGGAGATACCCATTCCGATAAAATGAATACCCTTCGACTCTAGGATCTTCGACCCCGCAATACTGTTGGGGAACCATTCGTTTCCACCATCAATAATCACATCACCTTCTTCCATATACATCGAAAGTTGTTCAATTGTCTGATCTACGGGCTTTCCTGCTTGGACCAGAATGACAACCTTTCTTGGTTTCGACAGATGACGGACGAACTCTTCGACTGATTTCGATCCCACAATCGGCAAATCTCCTTCATCCTTGGCACGCTGGACGGTTGCGTCTACCTTGGAGAGTGACCTGTTTCCAACCACGACCTTAAATCCATGAGACGCCATGTTGAGTGCAAAATTCTGACCCATCACGGCCAATCCATACAAACCAATGTCGC
>Ga0194115_10003111_pt1 | contig 18892 bp, 30 predicted proteins | sample TA2MahsurfametaG_3_FD_148656 | JGI IMG/M metagenome (GOLD analysis project Ga0194115, IMG submission 148656) | Freshwater microbial communities from Lake Tanganyika, Tanzania - TA2015002 Mahale S4 surface | ecosystem: Environmental > Aquatic > Freshwater > Lake | place: Tanzania: Lake... | reverse complement strand
AACCTTTTCAGTTCGTTGTGTTCGTTACAGGCAGTTATAGCGTAGGATATTGTTGGCATTTCAATCTTTTTTATCAAAAACTCCTATGTAATCTAATGCCTCTAGAAAATCGTTCTCAAAACTTTTAATGGATTTCGGATCTGATTTGTAGGTTTTACCTTTGTATCTTGGCATCTCTTTTTCCTCGTCTGTTAAATCGATGTTTTTTATGCCAGACCATTGCCACTCGTTCTTATTGGATCCGTTCAAGAAAACAGTTCCAGAATCTGTTGTGATAGTTTGGGGATACCAATTCCTACTCTCAGCATCTGTATGGACTAAGTCCTTATAGAGTTCGGGAAGCTGAGATTCGTACTCTGGTCTATCGTACTCTCCGTCGATGAGGAGATCTGACGTATAAAACCCGCAGCCAAAGCATGAATATGAATACTTGGTTTCGTTTATAGGCGCGATGTAACAACCATCGCATCCGCATTTTGGACACTTGTCCAATTTATCAGTAATATTAATCATTGAGTATTTCTTTTTTTGGTCCTAAAGTAGTTGTTTGATTTTTAGTGTATTCGTATTTATATGAATTCTCTTCTTCGTACTTAACTCGCCTCAAAACTTCCTTTAAGTTGTCCCATGCCTCAGGCGTCAAGTTATAGTGGTGAGAAGCTTCAATAAATCCGCTAAACCAGATACAAAACTCTTTGGGTGTTAGTGCTTGTAACATAACTATTGTTTTTTTGGAAGACTTATTTTCTTAAGTTGAGGCAGTTTTATTTCTACGGGTTTTGGAAACTCTTCGAATATTTTAAAAAGTTCTTCTTTCATCTTTTCGTAGTTAAAATTAATTTTTGAGTAGTGAGTTTGCCTCTTAGATAGCTCTTCGTATTTGGGGTATTTTTTAAACACATCTTTCATTTTGTCAGACGCATCTTTTTCGTCGTAAGAAAACCACATAGACTCTTTAAGTATTATGTTTTTAACAACCGCTGAATCGTGAACCTTTGTAAGATCTCCTTTCACAAATACATTGTATTCTGGATGTAAAAAATCCATGTGACCAGACCAACCGGAAACTATTATTGGCTTTTTACAGAGGCTAAATTCTAATAGAGGCCTACCGAATCCTTCTCCTTTAGTTAAAAACAACATAGCTTTTACCTTACTGTGATTGTATAAGACATTCATCTCTTCTTCTTTCATTTCTCCGTGAAGCAGATACACGTTGGGTAAATCTTTCGAGTCTACACTCTTCTTTATAGCTTCTATCTTTTCCAGTATGTGATCTCTATCCATTATGCTTGCTCCCGCTGAAGAAGTCTTGACTATCAATCCCGGCTTTCTTTTTTGGTCTTTAAACGTATTCAAAAAAGTTCTTATCGTGGCGCCTACATTTTTTCTATCTTCTCCTATATCACCTGGTAACCAGTGACCTACTAACAAAAAATTAAATTCTTCTTTAACTTCTTCGTTTAGGGCCTTTATTAATTCTTTACTATCGCTTTTATTATCCTCTATTTTATAGAACACCTCAGTATTTACCCCTTCGAATAAAACCTTAATCGGCTTTTCGTTAAATAGTTTACTTACTGCGCCCGTTCTTTGATCTTTCTTTTCGAAACCAATAGACTCAAATACTTTTTTTGCGTGATGAGAAGATACAACATTAAAGTTCATCCTATTTAATCCCTCTATCCAACTAGGATCGCACATGGTAGTTTCTATACCTGCAGTAAAACCTACGCTACACAACTTACCTATAGGCGCAAATTCTGATGGTATAGTCAACTGAAAGAAATAATCCGGTTGTTTTTTCAATTGACCGGTAGTGGATACGTAAGACTTTATCCACTTCCATTCTTCGTGATAATCTAGGTAATCCATAGGAGTGTTTCCCCATCTCTGAGAAAGTATCTCTATTTCCCACTCATCTTTTTTTAATTCGTGTATGGCTTTAAATAAATCTCTTGCTCGAGATCCGTAACCAGATGCTGTTGATACTGGAGCGCTAATGACGCAGTATGGTTTGGACATAATCTTTATTTTTAATACACAAGAGGATGAAGTATTGCCTTCCTCGGTAATGGTTTTGTTTTTATTAGTTCGAAACTTTTTCTAGGTTTCCAACTTTTAAATGTTTCTTCAAATCCTTCAATGATATTTTCGCACATGTGTTTAGCACTCATGCCTGATTCTTTGGAAGTTACCCACTGTCTCGCTAACATACCTCTATGCGCTCTTTCCTCAGGAGTCATCTCGTACGTTTTAAGAATCGCTTCTGCTGCGTCTCTAAAATCGCACCTGTCATCGAATATGTAAGGCGTAGGTATTGATCCCATAATGCTCATATTTGTAGGAAACAAAGGTAGCGCCCAATCTCCACAATTTTTATAACGACCGTAATGGTTGGATGGACACTCTTTGGTGGGTTCGAACCAATTACCCTCGCTGTCCAAGAATCTCATTTGATCTTGCATACCACCAGTTACGTTAGCTATAATCATCTTTCCACACATCATAGACTCTGTGAGAGACAGTCCCCAACCTTCGTTAGACGACATCAAACACGTAACATCGCTCAAGTTATAGAGCAAATTCATTTGAGAAGGGGAAAATTTATCGTTGGAAAAATAAACTTTTTTGTATTCTGGATCGCACAGTAATTCTACTATCGCATTAAGATCTGTTCCGTTTTCGTCTACGGGCGCTGTATGTAACACCAATGCGCACTTAGAAGCTTTATCTTTTCCTATCTTATCGCAAAATAAAGAATACGCTGCTATTAAATCTGATGTGCTTTTCCTTCGTATGTTTCTTGAATTATAAAACACAACAAATTCTGGGTTGCTTCCTTTGAATATTTTGTGTCTCATTTTCTCCAGTTCTTGTGACTCTGCAGTCATAAATTCTGTTATAGGATAGAAAGTCTTTTCGTTTATCCCATGAGGCACGTACTTTATGATCTTATCTTTTGCCTTATCTCCTAAAACTAATTCGTTAATCAACTTAGTTTGTTTCGATATGCAAAATAGTGAATCGCATGATTCATAATATGATTTATTGTATATTGGAGCGGGGAAATCGTCCCAGATATTTAAGTAGCACAGAGGAACTTTTTTTCTGATTTCGTTCTCTATTTGAAACAACCATATCCAATATCTTGGATCAGTAAAAATCATGACTGCGTCTGGCTTTTCTATATCCATAAGCTGTCTGATCAACATAGAATCTCCGTAGCCATTTTGAGGGTATATCATAACGCTGGCGTCGTTTATGCCTAGCAATTTGTTCGTATCGTCACTGACATCCAACTTTTTACCGAGCTCTGGATGGTTTATGGCTGCGCCTACGTTGATCCAATTGAATACGTGAGAGGTGCCTATGACTATTTCCTTAGCCGCAGTTGCAATTCCAGAATGGAACCTAATATCGTCGCACAGTAAGAGAATCTTTTTCCTATTCTCTTTCTTTATGTAACCGTCTTTCATCGAAACTATTTTTGTTGGTTATGTTAACAGACAAGATCCTGTATAATAAGTAGAATAAGTTTCGTGTAGTTTCATTCTGTAATCGTTATTGGTGAGATACAAATATATTGTCCTCTCTACGATGTCCTGTAAGTTCATCTTCGTCCTTACTGACATAACTTTAAAATCCTCGTAAAGCACATCGGGTATTTTTACCGACGTGATTATTCTTTTATTGCTCTTTTCCATTTTTATGTTTATTATAAATATTTAATATTTACGAATAAATACATAAATAATAAAAGGGCTACTTATTTGTTTTATCGCACAGATGGGGTTTGTCGTTGTATTCGCAATACTTGCAAGCTGAGGGATTTTTTACGAAGATAGCGTCTTTCTTGTGCTTCGCTTTCTCGTCGAAAGAGTGACTGACAAAGGATTTTAAACTGTTTATCGCTTCGTTGACCTTCTTCTTTCCCTGTGCTGGACAGAACTCTTGAACCCTGTGCATGGGGAACTCTGAGTTTTCGAAGATCTTCCTTCTACATATAAAGAACTGCACTTCGACCCTATCCTCAGGAACTTTCATCTTTTCTGAGAAGTACTTCTTGTAGAACAGGACTTGATTTATTTTAATCCTGTTCTTCTTGTCGTAATCTGTCCATCCCCTAGTAGAAGTCTTTATGTCGTACACGGTGTAAGTGTCTGTGTTCTTGTTGTACATGACAAGATCGATGTAGCCGTTCATGAAAACGTTGGGAGAATCATCAGATACTGGCACTAACATTGGCACCTCCACTCCAATTAGAGAAGTGTTCTTGGTATTGAAGAACTTTTGCCTGTTTTTCTTTATCCACTCCATTATAGCTATACCGTCCAAGTAATGCTCCCTGAGCTCTTCAGGAGTCGAATAGTGCGCTCCTTTGTTTTCTTCTAATGCTTCCTTATAGTTGAACGAGATACGCTCCTTGAGCATCGCAGATAAATCCAATTCGTTGGACGCTTTTACGGATTTATTGAACATCACGTTAAGGTACTCCTGAAGAACTTCGTGAAATGCGGTACCAAAAGAGAGAGCGATACTAGGTTTCCTTTCCTTGTGCTTCTTCACATAAGACAAGTACCACCTGTACTGACACTCTGAAAACATGGAATATTGACTGTATGATACAGTATTTTGATACGCATAATTAATCTTCAGTTGGTCTCTTTTTGCCACTCAGTGTAACTTTTATTTTTTGGATGTAGTTCGCTGCATCGAGAAGCTCCTCTTGTAAGTGAGTCAACCACCCGATAATGCCTAAGTCCTCTCTGTCTAAATCTGTTTCATACTTCTCTTTTCCCACTCGAGCCCTATCGATAATAGTATCGATAACAGAATCAACTATGGAATCAGTTTTAAGTACAGTTCTAGAGTTTTTTGCGTCGTATACAGTGATGCGTCCTTCTCTATTGTCCATCGATTGACTTTATTTCTTTGGGTAAGAACTCCTCGTTAACATGTCCGCAAGCTGTGCACGCAAATGTTTCTATCGGTATCAAAGAATCTTGAGGTGTACCAGTCAAGAACTTGCTTGCTTTTCTAAGTAAGATCGCTTGTTGGAAAGCCGAACACCCACACTTTTCGCAAGTGACAGGCGTGGTTTTATCCCAGCTTATGTTAAATTTAAAAGGTTGCTGGTTTTGCATTTTTTATTTTTTACTAATAAGAAAAGTCACTCTGCTATACCTCGTGGATTCGAACCACGACGAGGACTTTAGGATTGGAGCAGTGGTGCTAGCGCTAGCGGGTGGTCGATCCCCAAATACTCCGTCTTTATCAGTTATTCCTCGCCCTTTGGACTGAAGGGTGCGTCTGCCGGCTCTAGAGCTTTTCGCCAAGGTATAATATTAAGGAGTTTCAACGGTATCCTTTCCGGGCGATCCCCCGACAACTTTCTGGCAACTGATTAATTAATCCCTACGGAGTCAATAGCTACAGACGCAGCGTCTACTGCTACGGTAGAATCAACCACTGCAGTGGAATCTGTTGCGCAATCTACGCACTCTTTTTGAGCGGCACCTCCGCAAGATACGAGAGTAGCGATGATAGAGAGAACGAGAGCTGTCTTTTTCATTTTGCTTTCTGTTTTTGGTTTATGTGTACTTTTTGTTTTGGTTTGTTATCTTTACTAGTTTGTTAACGTAACCATTAGTTTCAGAATAACTTCTTGACAATATAGCCAAATATTCTGATCTGCTAATAACCTTCTTCTTGGTGATAAAATCTTGATAGAGTTTGTAATCCTTTACGCAATCTATCCACGAAGCGTAAGTAGCATAACCAGTGTATCCCTCTTTGTTTGTGGCAAAAGTCTTTCTTTTTCTTGGAACTTTCATGCCAAACATGTTATTCTTGGTTTTGAATATGCTGCTTGTAAAGGTTCCTGATTCTAGGATGGCTTGAGCTAGTACGATATCTACGTGTTGAATACCCAGATCGTTCATGATTTTTACTAGGTTTTCTTTGCTTAACACAAGAACGTCTTCGTACTTTTCTTCTTTTGCGTTAAGGTTTGCGCATGGATTTGCAGACACGTAAAGGAAACTAAAAATTAATAGGAATATGCGTTCCATGGTTTATTTTTATTTTTTGACTAAAAAATAGGAGCTAACTCACTCGTCGTAGTTAACTGGTACGAAACTATTTTTTATTACGAATCCCAACAGAATAATTCTAGCGAGTGGGAATTTTTTGGTTATAACGGAAGCCGCTGACTCTCCGCAACCCTCTACAGCGTAAGTCTCGCCCTTTACTTCGAATATAGTTTTAATAACTTCCATGACAATATTTTTGCTTTAATGCAATCAAATATAGTTCAAACTAATTTAATAGAAAAATATTAGTTTTAAGTAAAGAAGAGGACTCCCTCAAAAAGGGAGTCCTCAACTAAGTTTTTAGTATAGATTTTAAATTACGCCTTTTTTTCTTCTGGCTGGGGAGCGGGTGTTGCTGCTTTATTGGGAAGCTGAGCCATTATTACGGCTGTGATTGCGGCTATTGTTACATTGACGTTTCCGATTGTGTGAAGCCAAGCGGGAATTTCTTTACCGACCGATTCCAAGTAAGAGATCAGTCCAGATATTGCACCCACTGCCGCTGCTACCCACTGTAGGATGGAAAAGAACTGAGGTTTTTCTGAAAAGAGTCTGAGAGCTAACTCAGAGGCGAATTGAACCAGGGGATTTTTCATAGGTTAATTAATTTAGTTCTGTAATAAATATGTAGAATATCAATTTACTCTTCCTTGAGAGTACCAAGTTTTTTTATACATAAAATCACAGAGATTGCTTATAGTCACTCCTTTGCTTCTAGAAGCGCTGTGTACGAATAGGCTATCGAACAAGTAATACCCAACGTGAGTAATTCTTCTACCTGTTTTGAAAAAAACTAAGTCGCCTGTTCTAAGGTCTTCTTTACTTATTTTCTTTACGAAGTAGTACTGTTGTGCTGACGTTCTTGGTAAATTTTTGTTGTGAAGTTTCTTGTACATTGTCTTTACAAAAGCACTACAATCTACCCCCCTCTTAGTTGTGCCTCCCCACTTGTAAGGAACGTTCCACCACTCTTTTAGGAAACGATAAAGTGAAGCTGTCGAATCAGAGAATTGAGACTGGGATTTGGATTGAGCGGGACAAAATATCGCTAATAGTACGAAAAATAGTATTTTCCTCATTTACTAAGTTTGGATTACTGTAGTAAACCCAATCCTATCGCCAAAAGAGAAGAGAGTACGGTGGCGGAGATGCCTAATTTAACCTTTTTTTTTGACTTGTTTAAGTCTTTTTTTAAATTATCAGAATAGTCTGTGTACTCTTTTATCTGTTTGTCTTTTAGCAAAATGATTTCGTTAAGGTTCTTTTCTCTCTCTTTGTACGTATCTATGACAGAATTCTTGTTATAAATGATGCTGTCTTTCAAGCTTACGTTGAATTCTAAAAGTCTGTAATTATCTTGAGCAATGTGCAACTCTGCTTTCAAGGAATCACTCCTATATATATCTCTGAGTATCTGTCTCGCTACAGCTTTTGAAATGCGTATAGTGCTATCTTCACTCTTTACTGAAGTCTTTTCCGTATTTTTTTGAGAAAATGCTGTCGAGGTCAGAAACACTGTAATTATCAACACTACGTATTGTTTCATTATATGCTCTTTTTAGGTTATTTAATACTCTATTGTTCTGATCTATTTTGTTATTGTTCTCAGAGATCATGCCCGAGATGTAAGCGTTGTCTTCTTCTAACTTATCTATCACATTCATGAGACCGTCTTGCTTGGTTTGAATAATAGATATGCTATTTTGCAAATCTTGCATTTTGCTTTGGAACTTTTCATCAGACTCTTTGGTGACCTTACGAAATACCGAGTTGATCATAAAATACGTAATCACGCAAAATACCAACAATGCTATTCCATATTGCGCTAACGTGTTCATTAGCGTAGAAAAACTAAATTTGCTCATAATCTTATTTTTGTTGCTAAATATAAATATGTTTACAAACTAGAAACCGTGTCTTTTTTTTCTTTTGCTTCTTGCTCTCGAGAGCTTGACTTACTGAAAAATTCTTTTAAGAACGATAACATCACAAGCGTAGCGTACACGACGAAAGATAAAACCAAAAGCGCTTTTAAGAATAATAACAGTTTCATGTTTTTATTTATAAATATACAAATCTTCAAGGCTTTGAATATCTACAAAAGTTGGATTTGGAGTGACAATACCAGTGACTCCTATGACTTCTGATAGGTTACTTGATATAACAAGCATAATGTATACGATGAGAGACAGAACTACTGCTGCTAAGATAGCATAAAGTGTACTCACTAATATTTTCTTGAAGAAGGAAGGTTTTACTTTAGTAATAACCTCCTCTTCTACCTGGGGCTTAACTACATCAACTACCTCAACTGTCTCCTCTTTTGGTGTGTGTTCCGAAAGCTTTGACTTTCTAACGCTTTGAACTAGAGCCTGATTGATTAGATCGTTGAAATAGTAATTAGTGGCGTGTACCGATAATATAGCTTTTACGATTTGATCTGCTGCTTCGCTTTTTGGTACGTAAGAATTAGCTCCCATTGCCATCATCTTCTCTACCATGGAAACTTGATTGTGCATAGTTAACATAATGACCTTGAGGTTGGGGTACTCTTGCTTAATTATCTCTAGAGCTTCTTCTCCTCCCATGATTGGCATGTTTATGTCTAATAGCACTATATCTGGGAAGTCTTCCGAGGATTTGTGCTTAAGTAGGTAAAGTAGTTGAGCTCCATTTTCTGCCGCTCCTACGCAAACGATGTCTTCTCTGTTGTTGAGGTAAGCTTTGATACCCTCTCTAAAAAGGGAGTGGTCTTCGCAAATGATAACCTTTATTCTGTTCATGAGTGGTGATTATTTTACAGCTAATATAACAAACTATTCCTTAAAAATAAATTCTTTTTACCAAGTGAAAAACAGAAAACAAGCTGACAAGCAAAGCAACAGGTATAGAAGCTTGATAACTACGCTCACATAGCTACTTTACTTTTTGAAAAAACTCCGTCGATCAATAAGAGGTACTCTCCAGAAGTATTCAAGGTATCTATAAAAAAATACTTTCCACCTGCCCACTTGTGAATATCTTCTAAGTCTAAGTACCTTAACATCGTGTGACCGACCACTTGATAAAACCTCTTTCTTATGTTTTTGGAAGCCTTAACAAGGCTTTTTGGCCTTATCCACAGGGGAGTTTGGGACGTGTTGTCTCCGGTGGGTTCGAATCCGTTGAATTCAAAAATCTTCGGTTTGTATCTGAAAAGTTCGTTTAAGTCTTCAGCGATGGTGTCAACGTTCCAAACCTTGTAACCCAAAACTTGGTCTAAAAAAAATTCACCAACTCCAGCGTGAGTGCAGAGCACGTTGTCAAAGGCGTACGCCATTTGCAAGTTGTCCCTGTTTTCTTGTATCAACATGGAGATGAGGGGGGCTAACCTAGCTTGGTAGCCCGATGTTCCGTTGCTTCCTATCTCTGGGTAATAGTGGTAATCGTGGTTACCTACGAGCGTGACGACTTCGACAGGAGAATTTTCTTTAAACTCCATGATCTCCTTGAAGTTATGAATTTGGATCAGACCAGCTATGTCTAAACTGTCAAAGTAATCTCCTACGAACACGAACCTTTCTGCGTCTTTCTCGTTAGACACGATGCTCTTCCACCTGTCTGAGCCATGAATGTCCCCTATGAAAACTGTCTTACTCACAATCTTTTATTTTTAACCCGTAACAGAGCCTTATGTGTTGAAACTCCCTCTTTGCGAGATACTTGGGCAATCGCAGCTTCTTAGATATTAAGTCTACACAATCCCTCTCCCAAATCTCGTCCTGTTGTTTGGTCATCTCGTACTGTGAAAACCAATCGTCCTTTCTCTTGGAAATTTCCTCGTACCTAAATTCGTAACCGGCTATCTCAAACATTCTATTTATCACCTGTTTGAACAGCTCGTGCGTTTTTTGCTGTTTGGTCATTCTCACAGCCTTTAGATTGATTTTCCTTTCAACTTGTATTTAACGAATCTAACACAAAACACGGGTAGGTATATGAACCAAATTAAAAACCAAGATATCGAATCCAAAGGATCCGGTTCCACGCTTTGCTTTCTTAGATAAGTCCTGTAAGAACCTATCGCGAAAGTGATTATACCTATCGCAAAATAAATTAGCACAAAATTTTCCATAATACTCGTTTTATAAAAGTTTTTGTGGACCTAGTGAGATTCGAACTCACGTCCAATCGAGAAGTCAATAACAACAACGTATCACACGCTTAGCACTGGGAAACCCTGCGCCGTAAGGGGTGTCAGTTTTTGAGGGATAACTGTAACCTGCTATCTTTTAGCGGCTATAGCCTCGGCCGTCGATCTTGTAAGGGGGGTTCCCTACTGATTCGAGATGCGCTATTTTCTGTTGCTGAGGATAGCTCCTCCATCGCTACGCAGCTACTGCTACGTCAGAGAAGATAGAAGCAATGATAGCTTCACCTTCAGCGATACGGTCCTCTTTAGATTTGCCGTTTGTTATTTTGCAAGCGTTTAAAGAGAATCTTGCTTCCTCTGCGTGTATTGTTACCACTCACAAGACTGTCAATACCTGTTAGGCCCGCCTCATAAATATATGTAAATCTCAAACAATGCTTGAATTATTGCCACTACTAGAAAAAATCCAATCATTACCGCTACTATAAGTGGTGCTGCTAGATCGTCTTTTTGTTTAGGTGTCATTTTACTATTTCATCGTATGATTTACAATCTGAATATTTCTTATAGTAGTAGGTATCTCCCTCAGGAGCGCGCTCCTCACAGTACGTAGCTTCCATCTGTTTGGTGGCAGGAGTACCTGTAAGGGGACAGTGGTTCACACGAATCTCTCTGAACTGCACGCCTGGGTACTTTTCTAATCCGTAACCTACCCACATCGCGCCTTCCTTGTCTTCTCTAACGTGCACGGTCCACGTGCCGTGAGGTTTCTCTGGGACTTCGTAGTTAAAATGGTATGGCATATGTATTTATTAATGTTCGTACATCAAGTTCCTGTCTTTTATTTCCTGTAGAAACTCTGGGCGGTTCGATAGGTTAAATCTATCCGAAAATATCCACGTATACGGTATTTGTTTTGTCGGTGTCTTTGATCCGTGGTGTATGGCTATGTGTTTCCACATGAAACAAGTCTTGTCCTCCACATTCAACCACTTCTGCCTGACCATGGGGTTTCTTGAATCGTTCACCAAAGTTGTCATCTGCTCTAACCACAGTTCGGCGGCTTTGTTCATTGGAGTAAACTCTCCTTCCAGGCCGATATCGTACTGCACCTTTCCGTTTAGGTTCGAACCACCGAATATTTGGTGAAGGCCATCGAAGTGTCCGGTGCCACCGAAGAGCGCGGTCTCAGGATCTACTAAGTGCGGCCAAGTCATTGCTACGTAACGTGCTGTGTTTTTGCACGGATACAACGGGCTTCTAAAACCTTGGTGCTCCTTGAAGTAGGCTTCTAGTTTCTTGGCGAACTCCATCATCGTGTACTTCCTGCGACCGCCTTGCTCCACATCTTCCAGTAAATGCTTTGTATCCTTTGCCGCACGCCAAAGGCCATCCAGAATCCAATCCTTTACGATTGTGTTCTTTGGATAATAAATCTGAAATAGGTCGTTCCTAGCGTGCCTGTAAGTTTTGAAGTGCTCCCTAGTCGCATCCCTTCCCTCGTTCTTGAGCTTCGTAATCGTACCCCAGTGTTCGTTAGTGAACGAGAACACGAGCGTGTAGAACATGCGATAGAGGTTACTGTCTATCTCTCTGAACTCGTAGCAGTAAGAGTGCTCGTCCCAATGCAATCTGTGACTGAAGATTTGATACTCTTCTCTCAGAAGCGGGTCTGTTCTGTCGTCCCAAGCCCTACAGAACTCGAAGAACTTGTCCAGTCTCTGATCGAGAGACCAGTCCCTCATCCAAGAGTCCTTGGGTTTTTTGCCCCTGAACTCCACTTCGCAAGTGTTGGGAAAAACTATTTCGCTCATATTACGAATACATTGATGTTGGATATTTACTAAATAAGGTAACTTCTAAGTCAGTCAATATCCTAACTATTTGGTAAGCGTGCCTGTGATCTTCTCTGTGTAAAAAAAAGTCTCCATCGAGAACGTTGTCTCTCTCGCTGATTTTGTCTCTAAAGACCCTAATTATCGTGGAATCTGTTGGGTGGTGGTAAGCAAGTTTACCCGAGCGTTTTGTAGTGGGTAGGCTAACAATGTATATTTCGTCCGCTTTAAAGATGTTTTCTACCCTCGTGCTTGTTTTTCCTTTTTTTACTGTCCACGCGTTGTGCTTGAAAAATGGGGTGCATCCCTTTACTTGCACGTATTTCTTGTCCCCGTTTTCTTCTAGCTTCTCTATATCGTACCACCCCTTGTCGTCCAAGTTCATCTTAGAACGCGCGTTGGATTCAGAAAATTCGTTGCTAATTAACTTTTCGCACATGAGTCCGACTATCTTGATGTTAGCGTTAAGCAACTCTTTAGATAATTGGTTGGTTGGAACATAACTTTTATTGTAAGCCATATAAACTTTTTACTTGGTACTTGTATTGTTCTGTGGAAAGACCCGCTTCGCTTGTGACCTTGTCGTCCGACGGGTGACTCTTGAGATCGTTAAAGCTCTTGATCAAACCCAAGTCCAACATTGCTTTTTGCCTACCGAAGGGGTGATCCTTGATAGAGCAGCTGTTCCACACCTTATCGAGATCGAGGTGATTGTAGTCCGATCCCACCTTGCAGTAGTTCTCTACCCACCTGATGAAATCGCATGCTACGTCCTCCATGTTGTAAGGCAAACCGTTGGTGTCCTCGTACACCTTGAGCATGATGCTATCCAAAAATGCTGTCTGATCCATCTTGACCCTCTTGGGTTTTATCGCTAGGTAGTTTAAACACTCTACAGCGTTCGTACCGTAATAGAACGGGCTCTCCCTGTGAACGAACTCTGGAAACCAGTCTGCTATATCGGCTATGAACGCTGCGTATTGGAACTTGAAAGCCCTAAGGCCTTTCTCCTTGTTCCAAGCAAACATAAAGTCTCCCACCTCTCTGAGCGTTTTTTTATCCCCAGTGATTAGGAATTTTACGAGAGATCTAGAAAGTTCGGGAACGAACTCGCAGAGAAAATAGTCGCCTCCCCTCTTGTATCCTTCGATGGGTTTCGGGAAGCTTGGAAACTGGTACCCGATAGAAGTGTAGAAGGGTTTGTCGTGAGACTTCACCATCTCTACCATTTGTTGCGCCGTATCGCACTCGTGAAGGTGAAACAGCAGCGTGTTGTAGTAACCAGAGGGTTTCTGAGAGTAGTTGATGGCGGAACCAGTCAAGCGGTGAAGCAGGAACAGGTATATCCACTCGTAAAGCCCGAAGACTTTTTGCTTACCTGTCCAGTTCTTAGACACGGCTTCCCTTTGTTTCGTTGCCAACCCGGCTTGCATCCTTTTCCAGTACGGGTGTTCGGGGGTCCAACCGTAAAACACGTCGTTAACTATCTGAGAAAATCCAGCGTACTTCCTCTCGACTACATCGAACAACTGCACGTTCTTCATCAAGTCATCGTTTATGCTGCTCTCCTCGTGTGGTATAAGACCCAAGTTACACTCATCTTGTTGCTTCTTAGCTAGCTTGTAGTACTTGATGAACTCATCGTAGTACTCTGTGGTCGTGATAAGTTTTGGAGAAACTGTTTTAATCATTCTAATCAGTATGTATATTCTCTTTTCTTGAAATAGTCTTCCATCCCGTTGTCCTTGCAAGCAGCGAGAGCAGCCTTCGACCTAATCTCGTAATACTCTGGGTCGGATTTTATAGGCTCTTTTTCGTTGACCCATTCGTGCTTGGCGTGACCGATGCCCAATATCTTGATGTGTTTGGCTCCGTATTGGTTGAGCGCAATATTTTTTGTCTTCTCTATCGCTTCGTTGACTGTCCTTGACATGACAACACAAGCGTAGTCCTTACACACGTTCCAATTGTTAACTGCTCCGCGCTCGTCTTGCATGTGAACGTAGTAAACGGTTCTTGGTAACCACTCGGAAGTGTTGCGCTTGATCGTCTCGACCTCCAATCTGGCCCAATCCACATACAAGTTGAGAACGTGATCTTCAACTTGAGTGTCGTACTCGTACAGCTGAAACACTTTCCAAGAGTCGAGCGCGTACTTACCCACACCGTGAAGGTCGGCTACCTTTGATACAGGTGGCTTGTCTGTGCAGTACTCTTCTGTGAGTTTTATCCACTCTGCAGCGAAACGCTTCCAAGACTTCGCGCGCTTGTTGTAAAAGCCCAAGGGCTTCACTAACTTCGCTATTTCTGATTCTTCTGCAAGTAGCAGACTCTCAGCGTCAGGATACTTCTCAAAGAAAGCCTCGCGCACTTGGTCGACCTGTTTGTGGCTTGTTTGATTGAGCATGAAGCACACCATGAGAAACTGGTAGGGGGTGTCCCTGTACATCTCTTGGCGGGTCTCGTAAGGCGATGTTTTTAGTCTCATAAGGTAAATTTACACTTTATTGACCAAATCGTAATGTCTTGGATACAAGTGACAATTCGTTATGAACCAATGCATTGTACCGATATCTTTACAGGTATCTTTAGAAACTTTCTCCATGAGCCTAGCAAAAGTATACTGGTCGTTGCAAAAGCCGAAAACAATGTCTATGCTCCTAGCAAAAACGGTCAAGTAAATCAGATCGTCTTTTACGTAGAAGTTGAGCACTAAGTTACAAGGTGTGTCGTACTTGTACCTATCTAACTCGAATATGCCGTAGTGTACGAGAACTGCCCTACGAGATTCTGAGTTGCGATTCAGCTCTTCGATCATTCTCTTGTACTGATCGTTGTAGTTCCAAAAGAACCCGTAGTTACTATTTACCTCTGTTGTGTAGGGAACCATCATGTTCTTCCATATCTTGGCCCTCTCTGATATTTCCTTAGCGTCTCTATCGCCCTTTAGGTACCACAGCCACTCGTACTCTGCGTAATCGATCTTGAACTTCCTTTGTGGAGTCTTTATATTCTTATCTTTTGGATCCTCTATGGTGAAGCTTACGTTGAAAAGGGCTTTCGTACCAGCGTAATCCTCCCCTTTAGAATTGATCTCTTCGAACATAGATTCGAAGGCTTCTGTTGGGTTTTTATACTTCATCGGCTAGTTGTTGAACTTCTATGAAATCTTTCAAGAAAGAGAGACCAGATATATCACGGTACTCTTCTAAATATACTACTCTCTTGATTCCAGACTGTATAATAAGTTTCGAGCAATCTATGCACGGCGACATTGTTAAGTACAGTGTCGAACCGTTCGTGGACACCCCGGTCTTTGCAGCTTTAAGTATCGCGTTGGACTCGGCGTGAAGCACCTCCCTCTTGGTTTCGAGCTTATACATACCCACTTCATCCTCTTTAGTCAGGATATCTCGAGAGTCGTCGATCCACTCTGCGGTGCTAAGAGACATGTAACTCTTCTTCTCGCAACAATTGTCCATGCCAGAGGGCATGCCGTTATAACCAAACGAAATAACGTTACCGTCTTTCACGATGACAGCGCCTACTTTGGTTCTGACGCAATAAGAAAGCTTTGAGACTTCTTTGGCTATATTCATGAAAGTCTCGTCAAGTTTTTTCTCTTTTTTCATCATATACTATGAATGACCACTGACAAAATCATCTTCAGAAATATAACTCATGACTGAGGGCAGGTTTGAATAGTGGCATTCAAGCTCTTCTCTTTTTTTATCGAGTTGTTCTTTAACTTGAATAGGAAAATATACGCCATCACTTTCCATATCAGATATTGTTCTTTTAATTGATTTGTATATGAGTGCTTGCTGACGAGGATCGAGTTTTTTGTTTTGACTTTCATCAAACAATTTACCCATGAAACGAACAAGATTTGCTCTTGGTCCCATTTCTACGTTTGAATCACCATACAAATCTATTCTTTTAAATTCACGATAAGTGTATATACCAAAAACAACAAACACAGTTGTTGTGATGGCACTTAAAACAATTATATCCAAATTTTCCATTTTAGTTTTTTTTGTTATTGATAAAATTGAGAAGACCTAAAATGGTTGGTGGCCACAACCCAATAAAAATAGCTTTTAGTGGATTCTTTTGCACTAAATAAATGTATTCACTAAAAAAAATACAAAATACACAAATAACAACAATAATGATTTCACTTACGCTAAACTTTTTCATATAATTTAATTTCTACTAATTAATGAATCGACTAATATATAACCAAAAAACATAATGCCTATTGGTAAACTAATCTCAAAACCTATTCCCACTGATAATCCTAGTCCAATAATTAATTTAATTGCTTTTAAAGCATCACTAATAATTCGTTTTGACCAGAAAATGTAATAGTTTTTCATAATACTTTTTGCATTATTTAATTGACCCCAGTTGAACCGAACCCTCCAGCTCCGCGCTCAGTGTTTCTTGGATAAAGGAAGTCTATGACTTGCGGAGTAACGTAATCGACCTGTAGGAGGAGGAACTGTACAAGCTTCATTCCAGGTTTTATTGTAACGTCTCCTTCTGTGACGTTTATGACGTGTAGGTGAATCTCTCCTTCGTAATCTTCGTCAACGACGCAAGCTCCTACCAAGAGACCAAGCTTAGTGGCCACTCCAGACTTGTTAAAGGCTACGAGAGCGCGCCCGCTTGGCACGCAAGCTTTAACTCCCGAAGGTATGAGCAGTGACTCTCCCTTACACACGACGGTCGCTTCAAAATCGTTTGGAACGTAAAAATCCAAACCAGCGCTCATGGGCGTTCCCCTACTTGGTGGCTTTACGTCCCGTGTCAGTTGTACTTTCATCATCTTGTTTCTGTTTGCTTTTTAGGTAACTGTCTAAAGACGCCATGTAACTGATGGCATCGAGGTAATTGTCTTCCTTGTAATTCCAAGAGGCTCTGGAAAGCTTTAGCGCTATGAGTACGTTATACGCATCGAAGGTCGTTATCTCCTTCCTGGAGAGCTCGGACGCTATCCTGGCGGTCTGCTCCATGCCGAGTTCAAAGGGTCCGTACATGCGCGCTTTCTCTTCTGATCTTTCGAAGACGATTTCGTTGGCTCTTTCTAGTATGTTGCTCATAGTATAAAAGTATTGAAATTAGGACACGTACTTTTGTATATCTTTGTGGTCACCCCAAGCCCTTTCAGAATCTACGTCGCTTGGTTTAATACTCGGTTTTGGCATGTTCCTTGCCACGTTCCAAAACCAGTCTCCCTCTTTACCGTACTTTTTTATGAACTCCCAACCCTTAGCGTCGTATGTCTTTATGCAATCGAAGGGGGTGTCTATCCTGGCCTCCTTCAGAAATGGCCTGTCGTGAGTGTAGAACTTGGCCCTACCGAGCTCGCCCTCCTGCACGTTGCGTGCTACAGCGACAGCATTGAATTTTGTGTTGGGTAAAGCTATCTGTAGGGTGCGTGAAAGCACACCGGTAGAGAACACAGACCACATCTCTTCTATGCTCGTGTCCTTGAAATTGTCGTAGAAAATCCTAATTCCTCCCGCAACAACGAGCTCGTGCTTCAGTCCAAATGGAGCAAATTCAGCGTTTATGTCTTGGGCAAACTTTTTGGCCCAAATATTCAGTGTCGGCATTGCTGGAATTCTTACGAAGATTGGTGTCGCTCCTCTTTCGATAGCTAATAATTGATGTTCACTAGCTTCTTTAGACGCTGGCATGAACAAATAAAGTTTTTTATTATACTTTTTACACAAGTAGCTTAATGATAGAGGAGCCATTCCCGTACGCGGTGCACAATAAACTATCGCGTCTTTCTTTAATTGAGATATGTAGAAATCAGCCATTTTTGCTTTACTACCGTATTCAAATTCTCCGTCATCTACAACTTTAAATCCTTCAATATCTTTGGTTACGAATTTAATATCGTGAATATAATCTTTTGTTAAATTCAAATAATAATCTAAATCTCTTCCATTAGATAGATCTATATTAGATTGATCTGTGGTTTTGTTTAAAAACATATTACTTTTTTTTATTTAGTATTGATAATTTTATTGACCCATTAACCCTTTCCCATATTTTCTGTAATTGGTCATAAAATAAAAGTGGTCCAGAAAACAGAGGAACTACTACCTTCCTAAGTTTAAAGGACCAATACGTTTTTTATAGATAGCTAGTAGTAGTAGCGTCTATCTACAATAGACATTCACGATCCTAAAATTTCTCCTATATACGTCCAATTTTTAGGTTTTAAATGCACGCTTTGCTTGCTTTCTAATATATCAAGCATCTTAGTGCCGTCAGCGTCTACCCAATCCTCTGGCCACTGGATAGTTTTGAGATCGCTCTCGTTCATGATCTTATTGGCGGTTTCCCAAAGCTCCATCCTTTCCAATCTAGTACCGAAGAATGGTTTGCCCTTGTAAAGTCCAGTGCCAGGTATCTTTCGACTCTCGTGCTCCACTGGAATGAGGTTGACCAAAGTAACGTTCTTTAGCTTCCTTGCGAACTCGACGTAACGGTTGAAAAGATCTACGGTGGCAGAGAAGGGTTTCTGTTGCCTCATGAGGTGAAACCTAAGATCTATGTTACCAAAGTAAAGCACCACTTGATCGAACCTCTCGTTGATCTGTTCTGGGGTGTTCCTATTGAGAAAGCCGTGAAGCGTCCTACCTGGAGTGAAATCTAGGGTGTAACCGGGGCGCCACACAGAAAGGGCGTGGCTGTCCCCGATCACCGCTTTTTTGCTAGCCCAACCGTGCTCCAAAAAGGTGTTTGACAGGTGTCCATCGGCGAAGGTCAGGTCTGGTATCTTGAGTCTCTTGTTAAACAACCCGAAGTCG
>Ga0194115_10003107_pt1 | contig 18900 bp, 13 predicted proteins | sample TA2MahsurfametaG_3_FD_148656 | JGI IMG/M metagenome (GOLD analysis project Ga0194115, IMG submission 148656) | Freshwater microbial communities from Lake Tanganyika, Tanzania - TA2015002 Mahale S4 surface | ecosystem: Environmental > Aquatic > Freshwater > Lake | place: Tanzania: Lake... | reverse complement strand
AAGGAGACATACACTGGTGCGTGCATGCCGGCCGCCTCCCACAGATTTCTTACTGAACTTTTAGGGTAATGGGGGCGTCATGAATCCGTTCTCGAGTAGTACTGTACACTCACTGATGTCCCATCGTTGCGATTTTTGTCTTCCTCTCCTTTGGCAACGACAGGCTATGGTGCCGAGCAAGGTATGGGAGATCTTCGTGCCAAGATAGCCAAGGTTCTGTACAACGATTTGATCGATCCTTCGGAAGTCTTTGTCAGTGATGGAGCCAAGTGTGATATCATGCGCGTCCAACAGGTGTTTGGAAGTAAGGTTACTACTGCCGTTCAAGATCCGTCGTATCCTGTCTACGTTGACACGTCCGTAATGATGGGACAAACTGGTAACCAAGATTCAACCTCTAAACAATACGAGAACATCATCTACATGCCATGCACACCACAGAATGGATTCTTCCCCGATTATAGTGCTGTCCCCCGAGCAGACATTGTGTACCTTTGCAGTCCAAAGTAAGTGCCAACTAAATACACGAAGGGTTGGGGTCGATACGACGTCGTTGTCTCATCTACAAAGTACATAATTCATGTCCAATAAACAGCAATCCTACTGGAGCTGCGGCCACGAAGGACCAATTGACCGACCTTGTCAAATTGTGCAAGGAACGCGGGTCTATTCTCGTCTTTGATGCTGCCTACGCACCGTTTATCCGAAGTGAAGGCGTCCCCACGTCAATCTTTGAAATTGAAGGCGCAAAAGATGTTGCCATGGAAGTGAACTCCTTCAGCAAGTATGCAGGTTTTACTGGTGTTCGCCTTGGATGGACCGTGGTTCCTGCTAATCTCAAATACAAGGATGGAAGTTTGGTCCGTGACGATTTCAACCGAGTCATGACGACGGCCTTCAACGGTGCTAGTAACATTGTCCAATCTGGAGGACTCGCGTGTTTAGATCCAGAGGGTCAAAAGGAAATCAGTGACTTGATTGATTACTACCTTGGAAATGCCAAGATTCTGAGAGAGACGATGGAAAGTATCGGTTATGCCGTCCATGGAGGGGTTGATGCTCCGTATATCTTCGTTGAACTTCCAGAATCCATGGGCGGTTCGTGGAATGCCTTTAGTACGATTTTAGAAAAGGCACAAGTCGTGACTATTCCCGGAGCAGGATTCGGACCGGGTGGTGAAGGCTTCCTTCGATTGAGTGCCTTTGCTCCACGAGACGCGGTACTTGAAGCTTGTGAACGTCTCAAGGTGGCCTTGAAGTAAATGGATAGATGGGTAGATGGATGGATGGACGGATGGATGGGTAGATATGGCATCCTATGTGTCTGCTGCTACTACGTTTAGAACCACAATCATATATGTCAATGTCATTAACAGTAAGAATGGAATGTCACACTAGAAGAACGTGTTTGTCCGATGAGATAAAAATATGCTACATATTCCTTTGTTTAGAACATCGCCAGCCCTTCTTCTGGACCAGTCTGTTCGGGAACTGCATTGAAATCAGTTGCCTTTATGGACATGAGATTCGCTTTCATCTTCATTTTGACGACATCCATCCGAGAGGCATTGTTAATCTCGAATCTTGCCAAATTCTTCGTAAAGACATAAAGATCCTTATATCCATTGTAGACACATTCTTCCAACAGGAAACATAACTGTGCAGATCGTTGTTCATGTATCTTCCATGCATCTGCGAGTTTTTCTTCATTGCGGGTTAACTTTTCCGAGACGGGTATAGGAACTCCCTTCCCCCTCTTCTCTTGCCTATTGACTTTTTTCCGTAGGCCGTCAACCTTACGTTCGTAATGAATTTTCCGTCTCTGAAGGGTTGTTACTTCACCAATCTCACGATCGAGGCGAGTACAGATAGCATCTTCCCATTCCGATGCGAAATGAATAACATATGTTTCAAATTCTTCGACACTCGTTTGGTTGTAAAAGGCATGGATTTCCTCAATCGATGCCAGAGAGAGTGGATTTTCATATTCTAACAATTGTTCTATCGATCGATTCCTATCCTCCTCCCTCTGATGATTCGTGCCACGTCGGGTCCTAGATGCAGGAGGGGAGGGAGAAGAAGAAGATTCGAGACGTTGACCAACATGTTCATACATCGGGGTCTGTTCTGACATTTTCACACATTGTTCCATCATTCTGGCTGGACTCGATCGATTAGAAAGGAAGGAAGCATGAAACAGTTGAGATTTTGTTCTCCAATCGCGTTAAGGATGTTGTTTGTTTTGCCATTTGCCATTTTGCCTTTTCACCTTACCTCTCATGGATGCAAGTTTTTTCTGTGCCGACCCATACTCTTTCGCTCTCTTGATGAGTTTCCTCAAGTCCTTGCGATACCCCTGGTAGGCTCGAGATAGAGGGATCAAGTCTGCACTTCGACCTCGTTCGTTGGAAAAATCTTGAGTCGCTAATGCCTCATGAATCCGACGTTCGACCTTGTTGTTATAGTGTACAGTCCCCCCTGGCGATGTTGTTGTTGTTGCTGCCGCCGCCTCTTGAGATGATTCCGGCGGTAGTACGACGTACTGTTCGTCATCGGTTTCTACTTCCACTTCTACTTCCACTTCCGACTCACAGTCCGACCATTGAACAGGGGCCGGTCCTGGAGGACGGTAGGATGTATCCGTTGTGGTTTCCTTCCTCATTCTTGTACTAGTATTGTCGTCAACGAACTGTTCATCTCTGTCAAAGGAGTCGACACTGTCTAGAGTCAACGCGGACGGGAGCACCATTGGTTCGGTGGGCGACACTTCTATTTCTACCTCTTCGATGATATCGGTAGGCTCTACGTATTCCTCCTGGAAAAGGTGCAGAAGTTAGTGCCATGTAAGAGACAATGATAGACGGATGAATTCTGAACCGACAAGGGCACTAGATTTTTTCTTTGAACTTACGAGTACCACCTCGTCTTCTTCTTCTTCGTCGTCTTCTTCTTCAAAGTCACCTTCACGGTGTGTTGTTTCGGGAGGTGGAAGGAGAGACTCTTCGTCGCTATCTTCGTAGTGAGAAATGAGGGATGCATCTTCATCGCCACTACTATCCACCAAGATCTTGTCTACCGAGGCCTTTACAGGTGGTGACTGCGTCTGTGTCTGCGACTGTGACAGTGACAGTGACAGTGACAGTGAGGCTTCCATTTCGATACAGTACTGTACTATGTAGTTCCGTTCCGTTCCGTTCCGTTCCGTTGGGTGTATAGTGTATAGTGTATATCGCAAAGGACGTTTGCCTATAGATTTCTTGTTGGGTCCCACACTTGTATTGCACTTGGAGTTGGGTCTTGGTCCGTTCTTCTTCGTGGGTCGCATTGCTGCATGTCGCATGTCACATTTGCGAGTGAGAGAGGCCTACGAAAGTCCCCGGGATTGACGAGGTCGGTAACCTCTTTACGACGAGGAAATTTTTTCACGCTACTTTACAGTTAGAAACTACGATTACGTGTGTAGAGGGGCAGACAAAGAAATCTTGTATGCACCACTCTTGCATGGAGGAATCACATGGTGTTCGGAGAAGATGCCATCGAATGGGGGAGAGTTGATTCTTGCATCGGTTTCGTGATTCGTGATGGTCCAGGTTCCAGGTGGAGGAAGGTAAAGACGTACTATACCTACGATAGTTACGCCTAAGTCCATACATACATATCTACTGGATCCAGCACATTCACGGCGTCCGGTGTCCGGAACGAAGTGGCGTCAACTCATGTCTCGTGCCCTTCTCTAGAGATTACAAATGCTGTGACAGTGAAACTGCAGAATACGACGCCTAGGTTGCACCCCTCGATCTACCGGTATCATGATTCTTCTCTCACACAGTACAGAGTACAGTCCTTCGATCACACCATGGGTAAGAAAAGGAAAGGAAAGGAAAGGGGAAAGGCCGGATGACGATGGCAACCATCGTGAGAATTAATAACCAGTCAATTTGCTATTTTTCCTCTACGTTGGTCTGGTCGCTATCTCACGAAAACTACGGCGGTACGGTACATATCATACCAGTATCGATGACGACAAAACGGATACTTTGGGAAAACGATCCACATTTTGTTCCAACACGTTCCTCCTTTCTCTTGCTCTTACTTTATTGTATAGCTGGGTACGGTATTTTACACATCACAGTCACAGTCATAGATATTTATCGAACCATTCCATGATCCGAATCCAATGATCAGCCTCTGTGGCTGCACCCGCTAACGAGTGATTGTCTTCGGGATAAATCAGTAATTCGGTCGGTACGCCTCTACTACGTAGAGTGTAGTACCATTCCTGTCCTTGAGATGGTGGGACCCGTAAATCCTTTAATCCCAAGGCAATCAGGGTAGGGGTACGGACTTCCGAGATAAGTCCTATCGGTGATTTTTCATACATGACATTTAATTCCACTTGAGTCGGTCCTCGGTAATGGATTCCATTGTCCAAAGTAGATCCTAGGCATTCGGCATGACACCAATCTGGAATATCGGTGGATGTCACCATCGATGCGATATTGGTGACAGGATTCCTCATCACGGCTGCCTTGAAGAAATCGGGATATTGACTTGTACAGTGAGCCGTTAGGAATCCACCATGAGAACCACCACATATACCAATCCGTGCAGAATCAATCCTTGAATCGCCATACCGATCCAGTGCAACTCGTGTACAAGTCATGACATCATCGACATCCATGCGACCGATATGTCCTAACAAACTCGTCAAGGGACCTTGTCCGAATCCGGTGGAACCACGATAATTTGGAAGGAGGACAGCATACCTGGTAGCTAATAGGGCAAAGCCAGGAATAAATGCCGTCGTCGAACAACCGTGAGGTCCACCATGGGGGACTACCACCAGAGGGACTTTCCCCTCGGCCAGACGGGGGAGGAATAGTATGGCTTGGATCGGTGGTGAGGCATCGTCAGGCGTCACAGAGAGGATTTCCACATCAAACGATGCTGGTTCATTTTGTGAAGCTTGTGATACGGATGAATACGTTGTGCGTGCCATGGATCCAAAATCGACGAGTTGAGTTCCGACACCCGTTGTCATTTCGCCATTCGTCTCGACGGAAAATGGGACCTTCCACAATTGTTCTGGTAAATTAGAACATGTTCTGGTTACAATCATCGTATCTTGTCCGATACATGTCAAGGAATTACTGCAAAGGCTTGATTCTGGATCGTCATTCGGGTCGACTTGGATCAAATTCCATTTCCGAGTCATGACATCCACAGCGAGGATTCTCGACACTGATCCCCAAACGATATTGAGGAGGATACAGTTCGTTCCAGGAATATGACATTCGGATGGTATATCTCCCGTAAAGATCCCTGGAAAACCCATTCCTAGAACGGTGGTAGGTTGTGAATCTTCTTGTGAGTCTTTCGTCGTCGGTGAATCAATGACTGGAATAATCTCCTGAATATTGGAAGAACCAGCTTCTTGTTCGTCAAAGACATACAATCCCATACATCCATCATGACTTTGAAATCCGGTTCGGTGTCCCAAAAAGACCATGACTACTGATCCATCCAGTCGTTGAATGTATCTTGGTGATCTTGCCAATTGGAACTTTGATGTCACAACTACGGTGGTAGTGGCTGATGTTGACGATGATGATGATGATGTAGGTTCGGTCTCATCTTCGGTGGTAGTGTCCTCAATGGTCTGATTGTCTACCTGAAGGCTGTATTTCTTTTCTTGCTCTTTCCTCCACCTTGAAATATCTACAGTCACAATTTGACTGTGTCGATTCCGACAAAATACCATTCCTAATCGTCTTGTCATTTGACCTAACCCGCCCGCATCGAAGACTGTGACAGCGATTTGATTGGTATTCGTTGGATGGAATCTTGGTTGAGATACACAGACAGAATCTAATGTAGAATCTGGATGATAATGGATATCATCCAAGATTGGGACCCGTCCTAGGCAAGTTCCGGACGGTAAATGAAGGAGGTACACATCCGTCAATGGAACCTCTTGAGAATCATAGCGTTCCCCCCAAGGTTCTGAAATACCTTTTCCCAAAACATGTTGTGAACCTCGAAGATTTATATCCTCGTCGTCATTCTTCTTTTCTGGGGTAGTTTGAGTGTCTTTCCGACTCCAGTAACTGGTCGATGGTGGAGGCTTTCGTTCCGCAGTATATAGAAAATAATCCTCGTCGTCTCCACTAAACGAGGGTGAACCAAAGGTGACGTCTCCCACGAGGATAGATCCATGTGTCGACGTAGATTCGATACGATGGATCAATTTGGATTGTTCATAGATTTCCATCCGTTGTTGTTTGCTAGTCTTATCTCGATAAATAAGGACCGATCGATTTCCTGAAGGAGAAATACAGCGGGCTACCATACTGGGGTCCAACGGTGTTGGTGGTAGGGGTGGAAGTGCAAGATAGGAAGATGTTGCAGATAATGACGACTTTGGGAGAGGTACGTAGTAAAGATACTTGCGACGAGACTTGAGATCCCAATCTCGGACAGATCGTTCGACGGAAAGAAAGGTCAAATCGGGTGTTCCAGATGGAATGAGGTGACCATTGGTATATTCCACCGAGGCTGCCGCAAGGTTATGAAAGGCCTCCAAGTATACGTCATTGGTTTCTTTTGTTATTTTTGTGGATGGTGATGACGTTGACGATGACAATCTTGTTGTTGAGGATGACATACTAGAAGAAGGCAAGGGTATTGCCAAGGCTTGGACGACCGACTGGAAGAAACAAGGATATCCCCGATACGAACAAAGACTTAGCGATGAAAGTAATTGGAATAAGGACGAGCGTCGGATCATTTCCGATCCAGTGACAAAATGGATATCAGTCTCCACTTCCGTTATTGTGAAGGAAGTCACTGTGATATTAGATACGAAACACCATGGACGATCCGAAACAAGTCGTTCGTCACAGTCACTGTGATGTCTATGATTTGGATACTTTACCTTGATAGCTTTCCCCCCTTAGCCATACGAGTTACAATTTATCAGACTGATGTTTCGCTACGACCACGTCGAAACGTGAGGTGGATAATAGGATATGAGTCCGTTTTGGTTTATGACGCGCCTCCCACCATCAGCACGCACGAAGGTGATGGAAAGAATCCTAGTGTTTTCCATTTCTTTACTACAAACTCCTCGGTGTACACATCACCCTTATCCATTTACCCTCAACAAAGTTTGCTTGAATGTCCCGCCGACGGTTGCGATCACCATTGACTGGATGGCGTCCGGAAGGCCCCTTCAGTAATAGGATTCGTTTCTTGTGGATCTCTCTGCTACTCTTATGTTTCGAGCATCAGACCTCCACTCTCTACACTCATGCCTTGGCGTTTCCGTTAAAGTCATCCTTGTCGGTGTCACCTAGCGATACTGTATCCATACCCCCAAACTCGCAGCAACTGACAGAGAAACCAAAATGGTATGCTACCCGTATCCAAGAAAATGTCGACTATGAATCCATCGTTCAATCGTTGTATTTACGACATATCGTAGTCGAAACAAACGAAACTGCGAAACTCGTACTTGACAAGTATTCTACAGCAACTTCAAGTCCAGATCCCTTCGGAGACTTGGCACTTACTATTAGTGCGTGTGTTGAATCCCGAACAGAACGAGGTATTCTTGGATGGATTGATCTAAAGAAAAAGATGACTCAACAACATCCTTTACTACCAGCCTCCGTTGTTCAGCAACTCATTCGGTACGCTCCCAAAATGGGAGATGTTCACATCTTTACGGCATCCGAAACGAATCAGGTTCACTTAGTCAAGGTAGAAGAACTACTCTTACAGCCTGACTATTCCCTCTCGTCGTCACTGACCACGATAGCCTCGTCCGAGCAAATCGAAAACAACAAGGTAGGAGCCCACGTGGGGATCAACGCCCTTCTTCCGAGATCCAGTCAAAAACTGAAAGGAAAAGGAGTCTTAGCCCAGAGTCATGCGAATCCAAAGACGTACTTTATTCAAACCAATGGCTGTCAGATGAATGTTGCGGATAGTGAACGTTTGGAAGGAATTCTACAACAGGATGTAGGTCTACGTCCTGTGGGTATGGCGACGACAATGACTTCCACTGACAACGAGCCACTGATAACTGCTACTACGACGACAACGATGACAGACAAGCCAGATGTCGTCATTATCAATACATGTAGTATTCGTGATCATGCGGAACAAAAATTATATGACATATTGGGTCCACATCGACTACGGAAACGTCAAGGTGAACCACTGACATTGATCGTCACGGGATGTGTCGCCCAACAAGAGGGCCAAGCTCTGTTGCGGAAAATTCCAGAATTGGATGTCGTCTTGGGACCTCAGTATGTCCCATTCTTGGCCAATATTCTAGAACAATTGCAATGGAATGGATCTAATCAAATGGTCGTTACGGCACCCATGCTTCATCATGAAAGTCTTACGACCGATAGGAATAATGTTGGTGATGAGGGACATGAAGAATCTTCAATGATATTGGCTAAACCCATTCGGGGACATGCTATCAAGGGATTTGTGAATACTATTTTGGGATGCAATGAACACTGTACGTATTGTGTCGTCCCAGCCACACGGGGGATGGAACAGTCTCGGCCTATGGAAGCGATTTTGCAAGAAATCATGACGGAATTGATTCCCCGAGGATACAAGGAAATAACCTTGCTGGGACAAAATATTGATGCATATGGACGTGATATGGTACCCAAGAGATCTTTCGCTCAACTCTTGGAATATTTGGATGCCAATATTCCCGAGAAGGTTCGGATCCGATATACGACATCCCATCCAAGATATATGAGTGATCGTGCGATTGATGCGATTGCACATTTACCGAAAGTATGCGAGGGGTATCATGTTCCCTTTCAAGCTGGTGATAATGAGGTATTGAAACGAATGCGACGAGGATACACCTATGAATCATATCTAAGAATTATTGAGAAAATTCGAAAGGAATCTCCCGATGCGGGTATCTTTGCCGACGTCATTGTAGGATTTCCAGGTGAAACGGAGGAACAATTTCAACGGACATTGGAGTTGATGGAGGAAGTCCACTTTGATAATTTGAATGCCTTTGCGTATTCGAAACGACCGAATACCGAAGCTGCCCTGTGGGAGGAAGATCAGGTTCCGGAAGATGTGAAGAAGATACGATTGCGTAAGGTTCAGGATTTGGCAGCTCGACATGGGATGGAACGATCCCTACGATATGTTGGACGGATTGAAGAAATTTTAGTAGAAGATGCCAATCCCCGCAATCCCAAAGGTCAAGTGATGGGCAGGACACGTCAGGGACGTCAGGTATATTTTGATGGTGACATAGGAAAATTACGAGGGGAGTTTGTCCAAGTCGAAATCACCGAAGCACGGACATGGAGTCTGATGGGACGGATGGTGTCTCTATGTGAGTAGTGATAAAGGTTTTAAGAAAAAACACAACCTTGTGGGAATTCATGACCCCACCAGTCGTACCTGGATAGGATAGTCCAGCAGTGCTACAGGCTATGGAGGTTTGGTCTGTAGTACAAGATGGCGATGATGAACTCTCATGCATATCGGTAGTTGGTAAAGAAATTATACTTTTCTAGCTGTTTGGAGCTTGGGAAGTCAAGGTACTATTTGGCCTACCCCAACAGTACCCTTAGTTTTTTGCATTCATTGGTATGTTAGAGTTAGACCAGTTGCATGATCAAGGTCCCATTCCCACTGCCATTGATTTCAGGTGATTTGTACTGTCGGTTTGGCATGCCGACACTCGTCCGGACATGCCATGTGAGTATCCGTGTACAGTTCCCCCCAAAGGGTTCCAAGATTTCCAATCTTCCATCAATCAATCGTTTCATAAAGTCATGTTCCAAAAATCCCTTTTCTGATTGACGAGAAAATCGAATAAAATGATTCGTCAACAGGGATGCCGAGAAGGCAAAGCCTGCCATGTCAATCCCAAAGGGCCGACGGATTTGTTGTGACCAGCCAGATAATAGTCGATCAACGGTCCCATTGATTTCATTGACATGACATCGTTCGTAGTTGCTAGGACTAGGCAGCCCCACAGCTCCGACACTGACATTCTTTGTGTACAACAATTCGGGGAAAATTCGTACGTCATACGCATTGTCGTCATCTAGAAAGTAGACAACACCCCTAGTCTGAAGGAGATCTCGGATAAGGCCGAGTGCTCTATTGCGTTGATCGACACCCTTGTGCCCCTCGGCGGTCTTGAGAGTAGGCACGAATGTATGAGCGAAGGGTATACCCGAATCGAGCAAGATCTGTCGGACCCGTTGTGTACAGCCGTGTGCATCTTCCACAATGATCCAATACAGGTGAAGACCATATTTCAGTTTCGCCAATTGCAAGGTCTGGGAGACTCTCGTCAAGTCTACCATTTGAGTCACACGTTTGTGTGTGGGCGTAATCAAATAAAGAATTTGATGTCGAGGATCTTCCAGGGTGGTCGTGGATTCCAACGGCTGTAGAAGGTGCGAAAAACAGTCCGGATCGATGCTGCTGCTGTCGTCAGCGTCTGAAATGGATTCACCCAACACGGGTTGAATCAGTTCAGCTATTCTATCCAAGGCGTGAAAGGCCTGTCGATGGACCTCTTCCTGAGTCATGAGAGGAGGCAATGTGAAAGGTGCCATCCCCGCCTCCATATCCCTGGTGGTATGAAGAAAAGGTGCTCCACAGTCTAGTTGATGTGGAAGATTACTATCACGATCCATGTCATCCAAGTACTCTATTTGCATCATGGCACTACCAACACATCCAATACAGATTCCAGCGAGAAGGATTGTCAGACGTTGGAAGTCCCTTGGCATTGTTGACTGTGAACGAAGGTCTCCCCTCCGACCGAAGACGGAAGAGTCTGGAAATGACGACAGACCGTCCGTCATCGCCATGGAACGAGAACAACGGTTGTCATCCAGACTGCTGTCCTCCTTCTTGTCCTTGAACGACGACAACTTGTCCTTGGGAAATCTACGTTTGTATATGTTGTAGTAGTGATCACTCACTTTGGACATTAGCAAGAAGATCCAAGTCTGGAACTGATAGATTGTGTAGTAAAGAGGGTGTGCGGGTATCGACTGCTTCTCTTCTTGACACGTACTGCACATACCGATTCCCCACTACAGGCAACTGAACCCTCGATATGGTAGGGTACCTGTGACCAGTAACTGTAAGGCCTTCGACTGCCTTTGTGGTTCTGGTTCACGCAAAGGTGATGACTGCGATACGGTATGATACCGTATCAGAACTTCAGCGGGACAAAGGAGGGTCGACTTTGAAGTGCTGTGTACTCGACGTAGGCCCTGGATTCTCTCCGTCTTGGCGGCTACGGATTTCTTTATAGATTGTACAGTGCTTGTATCACATGTCTTCGGCAGTGGTTCGGGGGTGACGTGCCAACGGAGCAGGGCAGAACGACCCCTGTACGAGCAAGGAAAAATTGCCGTATAGATTAGCCCATGACCATGGAACAGGGTTGCAAAAAGCGCCCGTTCAAACGGGTAGCATGAAGCCCCGCCGGCTCGCGAGACCGTCGCGGTACCAGATCCTGCATTGGGTCTGCATGATACATAGGGACGCATAGATGACTGGTGACGGTTGTTTTTGAAATACACTATATTTACTTTTTACCGATATTTTTGGAGTCCGTGGAGAGTTACAATCTGTTTTACAATGAGGTTCCGCATATTTGAACGCTCAATGTAATGCCGTGGCAAATATCAAACATTGAGGGGACCGACTGACATTGACAGTGAATTTCGTTGGCATTTGGCATCCCCCACGAGGCAGTGTACATCGAAACATACGTAAGATACATATATGGGGTAATGCAAGAGTAACCTATCCCTGTCGAACAACAGTACTGTGCCTCCGTTCATATGCCGTAGATCGATGGAACTTAACAGTCACAGTCATTCCATAGTGAACTTTTCAGTTACAGTACCCCTTACTCGTAGAATACGTCAACCAAACGGGAAATTTATGGTCATAAATCTAAAAGATGAAGACATTCATTCTCCACAGTGGCACGTATCGCAAAGTGCCGGTAGTCATACTTCGTACTCCATCGTCTGCATCCAGTGGTTGATGCTGCTGTAATCCTAAACGGCATCGTCGACAACAACGCGTTTCCATGAGAGTAGGACGGTGTACTCTATCATGAAGGAAAAGCAAACACCGAACAATGCACGAACGAAGAAGTCGAAAATCGGTCCGGACCTCAAAAGTGGCAAGACTGGCAACACCGTGAAACCAGGCCTCAAGAAGAAGAAACAAAATCCCAAACTCACGACCAGAGGCGAATTCAAGAGTCCTCTGGAGGCTGCGATGTCTCCGAAGGGCCCCAAAGCTACCCGTCCGAATGGGACCGGGAATGGCGTTACGAATAAGAAGCAAACTAATGCTGCTGTCCGACCCGCCGTAGGTACGAAAGTCAAAGGAGGAAAAGTCACCAAAGTGAATGGTAAACCCACCAAGAAGGTGACGAAGAAGAAACAAATATCGTCTGGAGGAGGGCAGGTTTCGACGTCACACTTTTACCAATCATTATTTCAACAAGCCAAGCAACAGACACCACTTACGAATGAAAGTTCGGCTCCTGGAATGTCCATGAGACGAAGTTTAGCATCCATGACAGTATTGGAAGATTTACATGCTGGGATTCCTGTAGTGAAAATCAATCGGAAGGGAGATCATCATCGACGGTATCTGACACTTAGTCAAGATCAGTGTGCGCTCTTCTTAACTCATTCAAAGGTCGATAATGAGACTCATGCATCTAGATTACCTAAACCAATTTGGACACTCTCCAAGGGACTCAATGGTGACTATTTCCGATATATGGACGTGGCAGATATTTTGGATGTACAGATTGGTGTGTGGGGGACACAAATTCTAGAAATGGGCATCAAACCGACCAAACGTGAGACATGGAAAGATCAGACGGTATCCATCTTCCATTATGAACGTTTCCTTGGGAAACAACATTTGAATTTATTGATTGAAAATCCTAGACACCGGATGGCCCTCGTCGGTGCATTAGCAACGATGAAGGAACGATACGATGATCAATCCTCCTGGATTGCAAAAGAAACTCTCTTGCTACGGTATTGGTGGTACGAGATGGATACGGATCAATCGATGGTCGTGACGGAACGTGATTTCATCGTCCTTTGTGACCGTTTGCAATTTGTCGTTCCGAATCTAGCGAAAGAATTTCGATTCTTTTGCAAGGAAATGGGTGCCGCGAATGGACACCAACTGAAACTGAAACTTACCTACGGTGAATGTGTCTTACTTCTAAATAAACTGAAGTCAAATACACCTGATAAGCAAGCCGTCGATGCGATATGGAAGGCACTCTTCAAGACCGATACGACAGTCGATGCAAAACGCTTTTGCAAACAAGTGTTGTGCTCGGTTCAAGGAGAAAAGGAAGCCACCATAGAAGACACGAAAGCACTGATTACTTCGTTGAATACTATGGAACGGGGGGATATGAACTTTAAACAAAGTCCTGAACAATTGATTCAATTGACAAAGGCTGGATTCGAAGAATACCTCAAAAGTCCATGGAATGACGCCTTTTGTCCGATACAACAAAAATTACCCACGAAGGGTCTCACCAAACCACTCAGTGCCTACTTTATCAATACGAGTCATCGAACATATTGGATGGGTGGTTTGGGCGCCGGTGCTAACAACGAGAACCCTATTTCGGCGGAAGCGTATTCCAAGGCCTTGTTAAGGGGAGCCAAGTGCCTCGAATTGGATGTCCAAGACGGATACGAACAGAAACGAGGAGAAATGATCCCCATCATTCAGCCCATCCGCAACGATGAGTCTGAACAAGGTGGTGAACATCGCCCTCATCTGGGACAGCAGGAACAACCAGTTGAACTTCTTTGGGTCTTGCATGTCGTGAACAACTATCTCACGAAGTATCCGCAGACCTATCCGATCATTCTTTGTATCGAAAATAATTGCAGTCGACCGTATCAAGATGCCATGGCATCCATGATTAAATCTACATTTGGTACACGTCTCTTTATCCCCAATGATACGCAACGGACGACGGAACTTCCATCGCCAGAAGAATTGAAGGGAATGGTCGTTATTCAGGCCAAACGTCCCTCTGAACCTGATATAAAGCCTGCTATGGTGGAAAAAGATCGTAAACGTCTTACGACGAATTTTATGACGGAACTCTTTGACAAATTTGATAATGATGGTGTCATCGAAGAGGGAAACATGAGTACGATGGTCCCCCAGTCCTTTTTAGGCCTTCCCAATGGCAACAACGGACGGATGGGCCTAAAGAAGGGAAAAAGTGGAGATCTCGGAGAACTTGAGTCTTATTCCCCTAAATTGTTGCAGGTAACCTACTTGCATCAGGCGACATTCAAGTATTTAGAAGATTCAATGGATCTGATGCCATCTCATTATCATGCCATTAACGAATCTCGAGTGTCGCACATCGCTTCTTACTATGACAATAACCCGAAGTTATGGCGTCAGTACAACGAACGACATCTGACCCGATGTTATCCCTCGAATGAACGAATCGTCGATGGTAGTAACGCATCACCAATCCTCCCCTGGGCGATGGGATGTCAGATGGTAAGCCAAAATGGTTTAACAGCCGATTCAGGCCTATTATTGAATGATGGTCTTTTCCTTTTGGCCGGTGGATGTGGATACGTTGAGAAGCCACCAAGTTTATTCAAGAAGAAGGGTGAAGTCCCTCCTACTCCTCGTCCTGCTGCTGCGGAACCGAAAAAGATTAAGATTCGGATTTTGGCTGGGAATTGTTTACCAAAACCTCGTCAAGGTCGGAGTAGGGAATTAGATCCCAAGGTCCATATAAGTCTTCATGATTTGAAATTAAATCGTCGGACCGGGAAGCAGGAATGTACGATTGAAAAACACGTGACGAAGAAGGTATCCTCGAATGGGTATTGTCCTGTCTTTTTGGATAGTGGACATGGCTTTGCAGTCTCCAACCCGGACATTGCCATGTTAGTCTTCCAAGTAAGGAATGCTGCCGAACCGACGACTGTCGATAGTGATGACTACATGGCATGTGCTGCCATCCCGATCCGTGCCCTACGAAAGGGATTCCGATCTGTCCAATTACGTGATCCTCATACCAATCAAAGAATGGGCCCCTTCCTATGTGCTACCCTCCTCGTCCATATCCTATTCTCAGAGTAGGGGTCGACAGTACCGTAGCATCCATCTAGACGATTCATTCTGATGTGGTATGTATCATAGATCCACGAGCCATTCGTTTCAAATGTACTTACCGTAGGTATGTTCGGATACCTGGAACCAAACACCGTTTCGTCCACGGTGATGCAATACGAATCTCCTACGACTAAAAAACCCTCGCATCGGGCTGAAGCTACACGCCTCCGCGAAAGGCTTGACTTGCCGGTTGTGTAACATAGCCCTTTATCGCCCATTGAAGCGCTTGTGGAAGACATTCGAAGTAGACATTATACACAGTACCGCATCATCATGTCCTCTGATGCATTTGCCTCCTTCACGAGAGGTGTTGGATCCTTCCTTGGGAAAGTGCAAAAGGGTGTCGAACAGAAACAGACGGAAATGAAACAAGCCAGGGAAGCAAAGGAGGCAGGAAAAATATGGGACAAGACTGAACAACGGTGGGTCTTTTACTTTTTAGATCAGGAATGGGATGAACTTCTTGAAAAGGAAAGGACTATGATTAAGAAGCCTGGTACAGGTGGTAGTAGCGATGGGACTACTGCTGAAAATGAACGTCCAGTGAAGGATCGAACGGTAAGAGCGAGAACGTGACTAGGACTTCTTTTTGTCACGAGAAGTTTTGGTGTGTGTCATCAGTCATCAGCTATCACTCGTACAGTCAGACTCAAACACTTCACAACATTCACTTGTCTTTTGATATCCTATCCATCCTATCCAGTATTACGATTTACTCGGTGTTTCGACCAATGCCACAGATGTCGAACTAAAGAAAGCTTATAGGAAAATGGCACTCAAGGTATGTGGACTTTTTTTTCATTCACGCCGAAGAAGGAAGTCTTCCGCTTCGTAGTCGTTGCAGCAGGCCAGACAGGCAGACAGGCAGACAGACAGTGGAAACAGTGGACTTACAACCTTTTCTTCGTTTCACCACCGACAATAGTTTCACCCAGACAAGAATCCTGATGACCCGGAAGCTCAAGCGAAGTTTCAGAGTCTTAGCCAAGCCTACAATGTTCTGAGCAACGAACAGTTGCGTGCCAACTACGATAAGAATGGAATCTCCGAAGATTCCTCGAACGAGGAAGCCCAAAACAATATTGACCCCATGGTAAGTAGCACTTTTGTGTGCTGGTCGTGCCTTCACCCCATTGTCACTCACTGTCACCGTCTCCACCATCATCAATAGGTGTTTTTCAATGTCATGTTTGGATCGTCACTTGTAGAGCCGTATATTGGAGAATTATGGCTTGCTCACACTGCCGATTCAGCTCTTAAGGAAGACATGGCTGGTATCAATCTCACCGAGGAACAAATCAAGAGCATGTCAGAAGAAGAACAACACGCTCTCATGGAAGAGAAGTTTGAACGAATGCAGGAGGAATCAGAATTCAAGAAGGCGAAGCGACGAGTTCAGTGTGCCAAAAACCTCAGAAAACGAGTCGAAGCCTTTGAAGGTATTGATTTTATGAAACTCCGTGGGAACACCAAAACTATGCCCGAGGATGAGGTGCAGACCATTCAAACACAAATCGATGCCTATGTACTAGCGGCACACGAGGAAGCCGTTCAAATAGCCCAAGGCGCTCAGGGCGATGTGTATCTGAAGACGATTGGATTTTCAATGGAAAAGGCAGCAGAGGAATATCTTGGATTTGAAACGAGTGTCTTTGGACTTGGTGGCCATCTCGCTCGGACACAACAAAAAATGTCGGCCATCGGTGGAAACTTCGCGCTCATTGGAGCGGGTATCAAAGCTGCAACTGCTGGTGCACGGGCTATGCAGCAAGCAGAGGAAATGCAAAAGGCGGCAGAGGAACGAGCAGCTGCTACCGAACCGAATGCCGCTGCTTCTGCGCCGGGATCTGGTTCTCCTTCAGCCGAGCCGTCCATGCAAGAACAAAAGGCGGCCATGGAAATGCAAGAAACGATTGATCAATCCCTCCCTGCCTTTTTAGAATTTGCATGGTCCGTCAATAGACGTGACATCCAAACCACACTGAAAAAGGTATGTAAGAAGCTCTTTCAGGATGCAACTGTATCCAAGGAAATTCGAATTCGCCGAGCCGAAGGTGTTCGATTGTTAGGAAAGGAATTCAGATTAGTCGGTACCGCGGCGTCAAAGATGAACTCGAACAAGATGGATGCGGATGATATTAAGGCAAAACTCAGTGTTGCCGCCATGGCGACGATGGCGCAAGCTCAGGGTCAGGAAATGACTGCAGAAGACCAAAAAATTATGATGGCACAGGCCAAGGAACAAATGAAAATGATGCAACCAGGGTTCCAACCTCAAGCACCTCATCCGACGACAGCTGAAGATCAGACCTTCAATGATGAAGGCTATACACAAAAGCCGTAGCCTCCTCCTTTTGTCATGTGTAACGTTACAGTTTGACTCCGGTTTGTAGTCTCGTCTCTACCCGTTGGGTATGTACTACCGTATGTCTACTACACTCCTACAACCAACTGGTTATGATACCTATCCTGATTAGGCAAGTGTGCCTTGCAATTGTACAGATCGTCTGCGTGCACACGGACAGGCGCTGACGGTCGTGGCCACCAGCAGTTCGGGGGTTCTCGGGTTCTCGTTCTTTCGGAATCCCCTATTTTAAACCTATTTTACAGCCTGTGCAAACAGGGTTTCACTTTTTTTAAAAAAAAACATGTGAGCGCCATAACCTGTTCAAAACTGCCCCGTCGACGTACAGATTTCACTTTTTGGGTAGTGGGCAATTTTTTCTGCCCACTCGAACCCCCTCCGAGTGGGCAAGAAAAAAAAGTGAAATGGCCCGCCCAACTACGGTTCGACTGAATCGTACAACGCCATCGATTAATTGGATTGCCTCTCTTTTGGAGGGAAATCCGACCGATCACGCAAAAGCTCAACCAATCGTCCAGCGACGACCAATCGTCCAGCGACGATGATGATGATTACTACTGGGAGATCAAGACAACAACAAAAAAGAAGAAGAGCAACCAGATAGGAACAATAAGGAATATTAGTTTATGTTGGCAAAAATGGTGGGGAGGTGATGGGTTTTGTTCCGTCGCCGACACATCCGACGGTGTATGTATCCGATATTGTTTTCGTGAGAGGCATCACACCTGTCTCATTCATCGTCATCTTGTTCATGCAGGCTTGATCATAGTAGGTGGTGATTTGGGTACCAAAAGTAAGCCTGCCATTGCTACTTGGTCAATCGATGGAATGAATCGTAGGTGGCATATCATCATGGACGAAATCGAGAAAACAGCATCTCCGTCGAATAGTAGCAGCAGGTTGTAGGAACGCCTTCTGGGGGACTGCAATAGCGAGGCAAGTTGGAATTCAATCTCATACTATCTCTTTCCCATTCCCATAATGGCAGGTCTTTCTCCATCGGATATCCATATTCACTGTCGATGTTCTCCTCGTTGCCGGCGCCCCCCGACTTCAAGAACATGGCTTCCCAACATTGTTCACGGTCAGTAAAAATCAACTTCCGGAAAGACGGGGACATCGACACAAAAGATGGTCCTTGAATCGACAATGATCTACGGAGGTACCAAGTCAGTCAATTCCAAACATGATGGTTGGGAATGGTTGCCAGGAAGAAGAGCAAGAAGAAAACAATGGTATAGGAAGATGGAAGAGATGTGACTTTGAACGACAACAAGCGAACAAACATACAT
>Ga0194115_10003096_pt1 | contig 18964 bp, 11 predicted proteins | sample TA2MahsurfametaG_3_FD_148656 | JGI IMG/M metagenome (GOLD analysis project Ga0194115, IMG submission 148656) | Freshwater microbial communities from Lake Tanganyika, Tanzania - TA2015002 Mahale S4 surface | ecosystem: Environmental > Aquatic > Freshwater > Lake | place: Tanzania: Lake... | reverse complement strand
ACACGAATCTCGATTGGTACTTGGCAACCAACCTATGTTTTGTCGGAATGAAATCATACACATACGCGTAGGCATTGGATCGGTGGGTTCTTCGTGGGAAGTAGAAAAACGCATGTCTCCCGTAATCCACCATCTCGATTATGCAGACACGGCCTGAAGACGTTTGGTAACAACTGTAACCCGATTCTTTTCTCTACTTGAGCCCATACACCCACAGGCTTCAATGGACAAATCCAGAGCTGTGTCAAAAAAGTCAGCTATACCGTTGTGCAGGTTGATCGTGGTCAAGTGAAGAAAACCCGCTCTTCCCCGTGCGACAGGATACAGGAGCGGGACAAGGAATCAAAGATGGACGTGGTGGGTGATGGATGATGGATGATGGATGCTCCATGACCATAAACCTACCTTATCGCATCTGTCAGGACAAAAGCTTTCACGTCGACCTGACACCACCATGCCCCCTGAATTCCTTGTCAACGACTGTCTATAGACAGAATGCTATGCACTTCGCTCTCCATCGATGCGGGGCAATATTCCGACGACGAACAGTGAATGCCCCGACACTCACTGTCAATAGCGTGGAAAGGAAAAAGCTATGGGATGCGCGACAGGGATCTGGAATGTTTTGGAGGATCTTGCGTCATCACTTAGAATATGACGTCTTTTCCTCTAGATCTGACGTCTTTTCCCTATATCTTACGTCATGACACCAAAGAGTTTCAATTTGACGTCATGAAGCATCATTATGATGTCATGGCATATTAGTTGTCATTCACATCATGATCTCATGGTATTAGATGCCCAATTGGAAAGCGCGATTCTTGGAGACTATCTTCTAAAACTGTAAAAGAGTTACAGTCTATTTCTAACTACGTGGCGTAAAGTGAATGCCACGTTTCCCTTGCAGGACACGTCGGAAACGAAGAACACCACACCTTTATGCTAGTTTATTGCGTCATTCTCCGTCATTCTGTTGGAGAACCTCATCCTCACAACCTAGGAATGACGATAGTCAAGCTATCGACACTATCGTTTCACTCCCCAACATGAGGCGACAACAAGTGAGAAAAAGTCGACTCTGACCAGCGAATATTCCGAATGCAATCATCCCACCCGACTGAGCATTCATAGCAACGTCGAATTTTCCCGAAGAATGAGAGCCCAACTGAAGCGTCTCCGAAAATCTCCTCACGGCTAACTCTCAAGGAGATCAGGGATGCTATGGACACCTTTTCAATTAGGCTTGTAGACAAGCGAATCTTGACGATGAATTGAGAGCACTTCATTGATTCAAATTACTGAGATCCAACCACGTCAAGATCTGCCACGGTTATGCACCACTCGAAGCTGTTGCGTCGCGTTGAGTGAGTCTCTTGTCACGAACATGCTCGTGTACGTGCGGTCAAAGCAGCTCACACGAAGCAGAAAACAAGTACAGGAACCGATTTGGAGCGAGCCGGGTCATGCTGCGTGACAGACGATCTCATATCCTCCGTATGTACGTCGGCGATAGGTATCTGTGGTTTCATTCTCATGGCTTTTGGTTGATTCCATCACACCGAAGGGGAGAAACCGGAAAACCTTTGGATACGCGGATTGGTAAACACTTGGCTTTGGCGGTCGCTATGGCAGTTACCGAAGACATGGGTGTCGATTAATGGCTTCGGAACCGGCTCGCTAAACCGACTCTACATACCTCTACTCAACGATAAACTCCGGAAAATCTGCATTCAATGATGGCACCCAGCAAGGATGAACGGAAATGGAGAAGCTGTCTCTCTACTCGTTTCCGGACTCAAGACATGATTATTCGCGAGAATCGCTCGCCAGTCTGGGTACGATGAGATTCATTTACTTTTTGGATCTGGATACTTCCCCCCATCCTCTGTTGATGGGCAAGGAAGATCTCAAAACATGTCGGCTACAGAGATCGCTTGTTTGAATGCATCCTTTGAATCGGAAGTTGTACTCTTCGCACAATGGCCAAGAACGTCACCTCATGTTTCAGAAGCGGAACAGAATGCATCCCCACTGATGTCAAACACTTAGCTCTTGTTTTCTTACGAAGCCTCAATCCGATAATGGGGTACATGTCGAATCAACCCAACAGAAAAACGTTCGTGTGACAAATGTGCTCCAGAAGTCAAGAGCCGATGTCCATGGTCCGTTGGCTTTCGTACACGTAAACCCTGGCCGGAGTGATCTATCTCTGAGTTCGGAACCAAGCGGATAAAATAGAAAGTTGCTGTTGAGGTCCTCGCGACGACGACGACACTTGTGAGGTCCTCGCGACGATGACGACACTTCAGTTTATCCCGCAACTACCGTAACGTGTGTTGAAGATTATGGGTTTAGCCATCAGCCCTGCAGGTTCCCTATTGATTGGATGGACGATGTTCTGGATGCCAGGATGACCTGCTCTGCTTTTCTTGATAGCTCATGGTTTGCGCTGGCCTTTGAACAACATTGAATGGTTGATGCGAAATTCCGAGATGATTCTATGTACGGTACCGGAATTCTAGCAGCCTCGTTGTCCTGAATGGCGAGGCATGTCCCCTGAGCAAAAATGGAGCGAAAATCATAGGATTTCTACTTATGAAGGCCGACGCTGAAGAATAGGGTTGAATTTCAGATGGTTGTGTCACGAAATGTTGGCCGCAGGCGTTGATCCCACAGGGACGTGGCTGAGAGGTTTATGTAGTTGATTTTGAAACCATTTTGTGCACCGTCGACATGGCTGGTATCTCGATTATATCATGGAATCCAATCATGTCAATGACGAATCTGCTGCATCGCTCAGTGTCGAAGTGTCTACACCGGACAGCGAGGAAGAGAGCGAAGGTGAGCCTACTTCGCCGTCGTCTTTCGAATGCGGTAGTGATCCCAACGGTCCACGCAAGTTGGATGTCTTGATGGGCAGAGGGAAACCGTTTCAGAACTATTTCGGAAACAGGAGGATGTTGCGAATAGTTTCGCAATTCAAGAGTGAGTACGCCTCAAGGCCGAGAGACCAGAAGCGACTGTACGTCGAAACTGCTCTTGAAGCTGTCCTAAAGGACGGTGCTAGGTTTTTAAGACGGGTAGAAGTAGGTGATGGATCCCATCGGTGGGAAGAAGTGGATCGTGCAGCTGCTGCGGAGAAGGTGTGGAATGTCTTGCGATCAAAAGGTGAATCGAGACGTAGAAAGACTGTACGTTTCGCAGATCAAGCAGACGAACACGCACAATGCGAGCACCCTCATGCCCTAAGGCGTTCGTTTGTTGAAGAGATGGGCGAGAACTTCACGGGAAGTAGATTTGCGTATCAACAACACTCTCAAATCGATACAGGAGGGATCTCAAGGCAACATATCTCGCTTGTTGAGTCTCTTTCGAATGTACTCTTGTATCATTTGTCAAATGCTACCGTCACTGCCTTACTGCTGGTGGCTTTGACGACAAGTCAGGCGAAGATAGTACAGGCGACCTTGCCAGCAGCGACGAACACAGGCGCGTGTCCTTTGGAAGACTTGTCGATTCAAAATGCTCTGCAAGTGCTTCTTGGTGAGCTTCTTCGCTCGCATTTCCAGGGAACAGCGACATCTCCCTCTTTAGTCCTCTATCAGCCCCAAGCTCCACTTATCGTTGCCAATCCTACTATTGCAGGTAATCCAGATGTAGCATCACACGCTGTCGCCCCAGTCATCCCTCTGGTAATACAGCCAAATATGTTGGTGAACCAACCTGATGATCCACAGCAGGGTCAGTTGATCCAAGAAGTCATATCGTCTCGCTTGCGACAGACGGCGCAAATCCACCACCTTAGTGAAGACATATGAAATCGCTGTCGACACACTTCTCGAAATCTAGAGGACGAATAGAGGAAGTGGGGTTTAGGAAGTGTTGTGAAAGAATCGCGTGGGGTATTGCACAAGATTGAAATAGGGGAAAAGAAGTGGGACTATGACATCCGATGATAGGGGACACACGTAAGCTCGCTTGAAAGTAAAGCTCTAGTCGTTCATTTACGCAGTTACACACGATTGAAGGCGACTATTTCCACTGTTGGTGCCTACTCAACCAGGAATACCTGTTTTTGTGTACAGTCACTCAAGCACTACCGGCACTCGTTTTCGCGTATGATCGCAGCGACTGGGAACTCGAAAGTGGGAGAGCCGTATCCAAACAGGAATTCGCAGTAGACCATAGGGATGAAAGGAAGATGTGGTAGAATCTCGAAGTCTATTGCGATGGTGGTGTAAGTGAGTTCGGTAATCATTGAACCATAGTCACTCCCATTTTCATCTACAGAGGCTATAGAGTTACGACAACACGCCGACTCGATGCCTGCATGAAATCGACGCGCTTGTTCGAATTCTTTAGAGCATTTACTCAACTAAAATCTTGTTGGCATACCGCTGAATCGAGAATTTTTCCATCTGACGATAATAAGCTGGCCTCCAACCTTGTTCCCAGCTGGCCTCCAACCTTGTTCCCAGCTGGCCTCCAACCTTGTTCCCCAACTTGATGTTGTCCTTCAACCAAATTTCGCTGGTGGTCCCACTTCTGCGAGATGAAATGGCTCATGCCTGCGAGCTCCTGTAGGGGCAAACCAACGAGACATGAACATCCGCTCTTTATTTCTCCCGCGCTTCTGTGAGGCGGACCGAGTCCATGTATGAAACCATTAACTTGTCTTTGTCATCTGTCGATCCATTTTGCCTCACTTCCAGTCATGATTAAACGTGTTGCGAAAGTCATACGGGAATTGCAATTTCTGATGTCATAGTTTCGAATTGCGTGTGCGATTCGATTAAGGAGTCACGAAGGATGGCTCCTTTTGACACAGAGTTCAGCCATGATCTCGCACTTCTTCGGTTGAATCATGTTCCCTTTCTCGATGCTTGATCGCCTTCCTACCTTCAATTTTAACACACGAAATTACAATGCGACTCCCCTGACACCGAGTCGCAGCGAAACAGAGGTGGGCTGATGATCTCGGAAGAAGGAAAGATGTATCGATAAGAACGATTTGTTGTAGGGATGCAGAGGATGGATTGATCGCCCCCCACCTCCTCTCAACAATCGGACCGAAGATGTTCCTCATCATGGATCATCCGTTTCGGCAATGGCGCATCCATCAAGGCGAAACCAAAGGCCACGCTATCTCTCAGATTGATCCCATCATTGGGTCACCGAGCGATCCCTCTCGTAGATGTGCAGTAATTTCGTAAAGGAATCGGCAGATCCTTTCATCGGAACGATCTATCAGTAAGAATGATTTCTGTTCGGGATGCAGAGGACGGGTTAATTGCCCCCCACCTCCTCATCATCGACCATCCGTTTCGGTCATAGCGCTTTCATCAAGGCGAAACTATAGACCGCGTTATCTCACAAATTGATCCAATCATTGGGCCTACGAGCGATCGCACAAGAAGTCCCTCGTGGAGCCGTGACGTAATTTCGTAGAAGGAATCTGCAAATCTTTCCATCGGAGCCCTACCATACGGAAAATCGAAATGAAGTCCAATCGAAGATAAGAAAAAAATGTGGATGTGACTTTTTTGAAGATGCAGCGGCAAAACGTCCCTTCTGATTGCTGGTGAGGTCAGGCTGTTCGAAGATTCTTACGATTGAATAATGCCGACGAATACCGCACCAAGTTGCTGTATGAACAAACCGAAACATGGTGGATAGAGGTCCATCCTCAACGTCAGCAAAAATTCCAATGGAGTTCGGTACGGGGGTGAACTTGCAAGCAGCTGCGGAGGTGATCACAACCCTGCGCGGAAAAAGCAGCGGGAGTCGCGGTATTTTCGACTATTCAATCGATTGACTGACCACTCCGTCCTCCGATTAGCTTCCGGTGAGCCGCATAGATCCCTTACGAAAGGTTCCAATTGCAATGGTGACATAGCTCCCGTTTTCATTTGCCGTCAAGGTCAAGGAATGGAATCAGGAGCGATTGAACGGTTGGCCCACACACCCTACGTACTGACTGTGATACGGTATGTAGGTATTTTCCTAGGCCCTCAGTCACCCCTGCCATGTCTGCCTATTGGAGGAAATGGAATTGCTTATTGAAACATTGAAGAGGGGTGGGTAAAGTTGAGGATGGTCCCACGGCTTGCCTGACGTGTGCATCATGAAATCTACGTTTGTCACGGTGAAAACAAATATGGACCTTGGTGTATGTATAGCTGTCGTTTGAACGATGTGGTGCTCACCGTCATTCGAAAGTGCTATAGTATCGAGTCCATGATGGAGTCCGTTCATGTCATTTTCGATTCTTCAACATCGATGATGGGCGAATCTTCGATGTCAGACGGCGAGGAGGAAAGCGAGTGTGCGCCCACTTGGCCGTCATCGTCCTTCGAAGGTAATACTGATCCCAACGGTCCTCGCAAGTGCGATGTCTTGATGGGAAGAGGGAAACCATTTCAGAATTTCCCAGGAAACAAGAGGATGGTTCGAATAGTCTCTCAATTCAGGGGTGAGTATGCCTTGAAACCTAGAGACCAAAAACGGCTCTACGTCGAGACTGCCCTGGACGCCGTCTTGAAGGACGGGGCAAGATTTTTGCGACGGGTAGAAGTAGGTGATGGATCCCATCGTTGGGAAGAAGTAGGTCGGGCGGCTGCTGCCGAGAAGGTGTGGAATGCCTTGCGATCAAAAGCTGAATCAAAAAGTAGAAAAATAAAACGTGTCACAGATCAAGGAGATGATCACGCTAATGCTCATCAGCCTCATTCGACCGCCTTGCCGCCGTTGGTTGATGAGATGGGTGAGTCTTCTACGGGAAGCACCGGAGCAGATCGACAACTCCCTCCGATCGATCTAGGAGGGATCTCACAGTCACTGCAGGAACAGACCTCGCTTGTGCAGTCTCTCTCGAATGAGCTCCTGCGGCATCTGTCGAATGCTGCTGGCGTAGCCGCAGTACTTGTGGCGACTGTGACGACAGGTCAGGCGCAGCTGCCGCAGGCTCCTTTGCCAGTCGCGGCGGACACAGGCATGCCTGCTGCTCAAGATTTGTCGATGAAAAGGATTTCGGAAGCGGTAATGGGTGAACTGCTTGGCGCGTATTTTCAGGGACTTGTACCGACTCCTCGCTCAGTCCTCCATCATCCGCAGGCTCAACATATCGCCGGCAACCCCAGAATAACAGGCATCCCAGTTGCAGCCTTACGTGGTGTAGTCCCAGCCATCCCTGCGGCGATTCCACCAAGTGTATTGATGAACCAACATGGTGATCTACAGCAGGGTCAGCTGATGCGACAAGTTATATCCTCCCTTCTTCGAGCGACGGAGCAAGCGGATCGGCAACAGTAAGCAAGAGTGAGAATATGGATGTCGACACGCCCTCCTCAAAAATCTACGGCATCAACAGAAGAACTGGGCTTTCGTTGTCTGATAGAATTATGTATACAGAGCGCATGATACACGGAAATGAGGAAAGGAACGGGATGTCAATAATCTAGTCGCGGTGGCCACTGGCGACATCTGACTACGCTCCTTGCCATTCAGGGTGCGTTTTCCATTCAGCAATCCCCCCTGTATTGACGTAGGCTAGACGGACCCCGACGGGTTCGTGGGTGAACCGTACGAAATGATCGTAGTATCTCAAAATCTATTTGCAGGTTGGTATAGACGAACTCTCTGCGCTCGCGAGCATTTCTGGCAAGCAAAAAGGGGACACTTTCAAGCACTTAGGCCGCAGCTTCTTCATAGCCTGAGTCCTTGTTCTGTTGATGGTAGATGTGCGACCGGTCGCTCCAGCGAGCCGATAATTTACTTATATGTATACTAATATGCCTAGAATCGTTATTGTGAAGGCAACACTCTCAATGATGCGTTCAACATTTCTACCTAGTCTCGCGGCGATCCCTTCGGTGTGCTGGAATCGTCGTATAGCCATCGGAATACCACATGGGATATTTGTCGCCTACCTCAAGGGGACCCGCAATTGTATGTCAAGCGTTATGCTCGGGCTTCTTTCAAACCGAAAATTTGATATGTAGGACCTTGATCTGTAAGGTCAATCTACTATCTAGCAGGACGATCACTACTCACAGTCAGCGATTCTTGACGTCTCTATTTGCAGTCGGTTCATTGTGCACTCCCGTCGAACGCGATGAAAACCACACGTCTCCAAGGTCACACAACAGAGAATGCCCAGTGCAGTAATGCAGTAGCCGTCTAATACTTAACAACTAGGTTTTCGGGTTTCCGACGTGTCCCTAATCACAGCCATCAGCAGCGAAATATCGCATTCGGCCACGAAGTCAATGTCACGTCACTAATTGGTTGCGAAGGAGGACATCCGTCACGCTCTTCTAGGTTGACTACGAACCTACAGCTGCGGGAAACCGGAAAATTCAAGTGCAATTCGCGCATGCCACGTTGTCGACTGTCTGACCACGAAAAGTAAACGGGATTTCCATGGAAGTTGTCAGCTTCGAGGACCATACATCGTCGAAAAACAGGATCGTTTACTCTGCTGAACAATCGGTATCGAAGTAATTTCCGGTTTTGGCATTGTTTTGCCAGGTGGCGCAACATCACCAAACATCGCAACACGTCGCTAGATCATGAATGCTGGTCTGGCCTGTGCCGCATTTTCGCTGCCTGGGTCAAAGTTTCGTCACATTTTGTCTGAGTCTACTCTGTAGTCGAGTACTGTCTTGAACTGCGTAAGCAATCCAAATTTGGAAGGCCTTTGAAACTTTGATCTGCAATAGGAAGCCTCGACTAAGACGTCGTCCAACATCGACGAATCGGGACTAGCGGAATGCCAGATGTACTAGAGGAATAGAGTAGAAATCGGTGATGGCGCTTGTCGATCTTCTTCCAACAGAATGAGATCAGTAAATCTTGCTGAGGAGAAGCAAAGATGGCTGGCCGAGCGGTAACATTTCTTACATACCCATCGAAATCACAAGACGGTCGTCGACCTCATCCAAATGGAATATGATCGCTCCATCTTTTCGCGGGTTTGATGTAGGTGGCCTCATTTTCCTTGAGGAAACCATTTCTCGGAAACCGCGACTCATTGGCACCGAGTCGCAGAGAAATAGTAGTGGCCTGATTCTCTCCGAAGGACCGATTTCTCGGAAACAACGACGTAATGACTGGATGTGAAGGATGAGTTGTAAAGCTCGCCCCATCGCCACGATTACTACGACGATATTACTCATTATGCAGTATAGTTTGCTGTGCCTTCATTAAGGAGAAACAAGAAAGCATGATTTCTCTCTGTGTGACGCAATCGTTGGGTACTGAGCTACCGTGCCTTCGTCAAGGAGAAACAAGAAAGCATGATTTCTCTCTGTGTGACGCAATCGTTGGGCACTGACTGTGAGCTAACCAGCACGAGGTTTTTCTTCTCGACGTGCAGACGAAAATTTCGTGGACGGAATCAACAAATATTTTCATCGGATCTCCGCCATACGGAAAAGCAAGATGAAAACAGATCGAAGCCAAACAAGAAAGTTGGTGGATATCTTTAAGATGCAGGGGCCAAACATCCGTCCTTGCTGGCGTCAATGTAAGGATGTTGCAATATTCGGCCGATTTTAGTTACACACGGTCTGCCCCCCACGAATACCGCGCCCGACTTGTTGCATGAACAAACTGAAACGTGGTGGACAAAGTTGTCCCAGTTCGGTACGGAGACAATCTCGGCAGTTGCTGCAGGGGTCCTCGCGGTGTACCGAATATGTTGCAATAGCGAACAACGTTCAACAACTTGGTTGACCGCTCTCGGTATTACTCCTACTTACGACTGTAATCACCCCTGAGCTGCGCTTGAGCCCCCAAAATTGTATTTCTAAGGCCCAGAGTCAACCTGACCACGAGGGTTGCACAGGGAGAGAGATTCTGCTATCACGCACGGAAAATGGGCGATTGTCCCACCAGTTTCCTGACGTGTGCATTGTGTGATCTTCTTTCGCTCGGCCGCATTTCATAGCTTGCGTTTGAGGTGTTGGGGGCCCTATCGACAGTGCTAGAATCGCGAGTATATGATGGAGTCCGAACATATCAGTGTCGAATCTTCGACATCCACAAGAGTCAAATCTTCTACGTCGGACAGCGACGACGAAGGCGAAAGTGAGCCCACCTTGCCGTCGTCATGCGAGGGCGGTAATGATCCAAGCGGTCCTCGGAAGTGGGATGTCTTGCTGGGAAGGGGGAAACCATTTCAGAATTTTTCAGGAAACAAGAGGATGCTGCGAATAGTCTCTCAATTTAAGGGTGAGTATGCATTGAAACCTAGAGACCAAAAGCGACTGTACGTCGAAAGTGCCCTCGAAGCTGTTCTAAAGGACGGTGCTAGATTCTTACAACGGGTAGAAGTAGGTGATGGATCCCATCGTTGGGAAGAAGTAGATCGTGCAGCTGCTGCGGAGAAGGTGTGGAATGCCTTGCGATCAAAAGGTGAATCAAGAAGTAGGAAAAGCAAATGTGCTGCAGATCAAGCCGATGATCACCCTCGTACTCCAGTGTCCTCGTTGGTTGACGAGAGGGGCGAGAACTCTATGGGCAGCAAGTTAACATCTGGACAACCACCTCCGATCGATGGATGTGGGATCTCGCAGTCGATGGAAGATCGTATTTCTCTTGTGCAGTCTCTTTCGATTGAGCTCATACAGCATTTGTCGAATGCTGTGAGCACGGCAGCATTACTTTCTGCTATTGCGACAGGTCAGAGGCAGCTGCCACAGGCTCCCTCGCCAACCGCGGAGAGCATAGGTATGCCTGTGGCTCCAGACTTATTGACGCAAGGTATTTCGCAGCTTCTTAGTGCATGCTTCCCGGGAACGGCGCCGACTCTTCTTTCTGTCCCCCGTCAGCCGAAGGCGCAACATATGGCGGGTGACCCCACAGTCGCAGGCATTCCAGTTGCAGCACTACGCGGCCATCCCTCTGCTAATGCGGCCAAGTATATTGGTGAAGCAAAATGGTGATCCACAGCAGGATCAGCTGATCCAGCAAGTTGTTACCTGTCTCTTGCGGTGACAGATCGGCAATACTAGCTAAGGATACAGCTGTCATCACGCTCTCCTCGAAAGTCTGTAGAATCAACAGAAGCTTTGGAAGTTTTCTGAGGGAATCATCTAGGGAATGAAAGCATGATACGCAAATGCGGGGGAAGACATGGAACTACGACATATAGTGACACAACGTTTGGAACGAAGAAAGTTGTCGTAGTATCTCAAAATCTATGGGGTAACTGTAACTGTAAATGAGATCCGCGCTCATGGAGCGTATAGATGGCAAACATCATCTCGCCAGCAACGATATCATACCACATATAATCATCGGGAATACAGTTGACGAGCGGAACCCTAGTATTAAGTAATCCTGTTGGCATGCCACCGAATGGTTGACTGTAACTCTTAGAGTCGATGTCCAACTATTTCAAATTTTGGTCCCACCTTCACGAGGCGAGGTCGCTCCTACAGACATCTGCTCGTCGTTCCTGGCGCGTCTCTGATAGACGAAAATGAAGTTGGCGGGTTGGTCCCACATTTTTCGTCATTATTGGGGTCGAGTCTTTGTATGAAACCATTAGCTACGGTAGTCTTTGACATCTGTTGATCTTGTCTGCCCCTATTCTGGCAGTCGAAGTTACCTTCAATCCATCATAATGGAAAGACGTTGCGAACTCATACGGGGATTACATCATCCGATATGGCAGCTTCGAAGGCGGCCACATGCAAGTCAATCAGTCGACTGCCTTGTGTGATTCGACACAACATTTCAGCGATGACCAAGCGCTTCCGCTGAAAAAGTTTCTCATTCTTGATATTTAATTGCCTTCATACCTTCAGTTCAGCACGCTAATGCCATTCAACAATCCGTCGGCACGTTATGGCCCCGGGGCTCCCAACATTGACCTTTAGGTTGATGTCGGGATTCGCGCACCGAGAGCTCTTTCCACGACCTGTCCTCTTCAAATCTTGCATGGCATTTAGTCGATACCGCAGGAACGGATGTACATCTGACTGTAGCATGAACTAGGATTGTAACGCTCCACAGTTCAAACCAGAAAAAGGAAAGAGCATTTGTTTGATTTCCAAAGCTCGGTCATGATACTGAATTGACTTGTCGCCAGGGGAAGTGTGCACTGAAGAGGAAAGACAATCACATCCCGACGATATCGGCTTTCAGAGGATATCGATAGCCCCATGTTGTCACGAAACCATCGATTGGAAGACCAGAAAGAGAACAATCATGATCATCGCAACGTCGGCCTATCGCTTGACTGTCAAGCTGTACTTGGCTTCCAACCTTCATTGGCGGAATAATATCGTACTCAGAAGGAAGCTGTGGATAGTATGACTATTCTCAATGGGAAAGATCACGGAAAAGCGCATGTCGCCGCTCAAGTTATCAAGTTACTCAAGTCAGCCTCCCTATCGGTGCCATAGACACGCCCCCATCGACGTTTTGGTGATACCTATTGCTTCTCCACAACGGTCGGTACCAATACACATTTTTCTGGACAAGGATGGAGCAGGTAGCACGAAACGCTAGCTACTTCTTGCTTCCCGTGGAAGTAGTCAAATGAACAAGCAAGATACACTCTTCCCGACGTCGACCCTCAGCAATGGGGCTACAAACCGGTTAACTGACTCGTAGATGGATGGACAGACTCTTGATTGATGAATTCAGACAACAGAATATGGCCCGACAAGTAGATTGAGTTGAGCTTTAGTGGCGTGCGTTGGAGACTCCACGAGTCCAATTACGTTCAAGACTCTACCAGGACCAACATCCTTCTCCCCTGGATCGCTTTGCATTGAAATACCAGCGAAAGTTGGGTATCGGCATTTGTGATCTGTATAACAAATGAGAAGGCGACGTATTGCCGGCAGCTTTTCTGTTTTCAGGGGTCTGCATTTTTCAAGATGAATCGACTCTTCTACGAAAACATAGCGACCACATCGGCCTAATAATAGCCTATCCAAGCCTGTCCTATAAAGGCTTTTCCTTTCATTATTTTTTTTATCGCGATGTTTGCCCGTACAAAAAGGCAATTCCCCCCATCCCCCAGGACTCGTTTTTCGTCCCAACGGAGATCTGTCGTAACTTTATCTCGTCTTTCATGCTGTTTCCTCTGGCCTTCGATCTTTGTCGATCCCCCTCACAAGGCGACCGATGTACTAAGTTCGTTGGTTCCAGAAGTTTAGGACACATCAGCATTATCTAGGTGCTTGGCAAGAAGTCGCAGCTAGTCATACTCAAAATCAACCAATTGTAAATGTCTGACGACATCCGACAATTGCTTACAATCGACGTCAGGCCTGCATCGAATGTTGCCGAGACGAAGACCAATATCAGCAGAACACGAGAAATGAAGAAGAATGATCGTCTCTCGGTACCGATTCCGGTACCACGAACTTTGGATGTCAGGATAAACGATCAATGCACTTCGTCGTACCAATGCTGTCCGGGCAATCGACGAATGAATGATGTGATACTGGAGTATAAGGCTCCCTTTCACTCGGCGACAGCAGATGAGAGAAGTCGGATAGTCGAAACTGTGCTTGTGAAGATTACAGCGGGAGGCGTACGATTTCTACGTGAGATTCCGACACGTGACGAAGGGTGTATCCGATGGGAGGAAGTCAGTCGTGATGTGGCAGCACAATGGATACTATGCGCTCTACAGACACAAGATTTGGGAATAATCAAAAAACGGAAAGCATGCGTGAAGACTGTAGCATTTCCGGGTCCGGAAGGTCTCATAGCCGATGCCGAAGTCCATCCTTCACACCCGGACGACCACGACATCCGGTCAGATAACTTGAATTTCTCCAATGTAGATGGTCATGTCTCCCAAAAGAAGCAAAAGATTCAGTCAGACGCCACTCGATCAACTCAAGCGTGTGACATCGATGTTTCATGTCGTCATCTTAGCATCAAGAGCTATGATGCCAACGACGCGACACGGCCAATACCATCAAGTGAGTCCGTTTCATGTCATAGCAGGCAGAGATTGTTACCTTCCGGCCAGTTGTTGAGTACAGTATCAGCCATATCGGTTCAACAGAGTGTGGAATCTCTTCTTGAGGTTATCGTGCATCACTTGTCCAACGCAGTCTCTGCGGCGCGGTTTCTTACCTTTCTTCATTCTCTCGAGGGAGCCTCGAGTTCGTCTACGATGGAGATATACGAAGCGATGGCACCTCTTGTACAGCAGATAGCCGATACGACAACTCGTGTTGTGGATCAGCCACGAGGGTTTGATCCATTGCTTGACGGCAATGTAGTAGAAACAGGCATTGTTTCGGACAGCAGGTTGCCTGTTGGAACACGACCCTCGTCTGTCTCCTCCATACCAGATCAGGATCTTTTGGAAGCTTCATTCTTGCTGACGCAGACGATCCACGCCAGTGGGAATATCAACGACTGGAATCGATGCCAAGCAGCTGTTCAAGTTATGCATATGGTACTGGAGGCTTCGTCACGGGATCGGTCGCCGGCGACGTGATTTTAGCAATCTTAGGGACTAGGAGAGCACCTAAACCTATTGCTCTTCATTCACGATGTTGCCTGGCAAGGATTGTTCATGGTGGCTTCCTTTGCTGTAGTGGCGGATGTCTTTACGCTGCATTTTTGTTGCAGACGTCTCTAAGTACGAATCTAGCGACGCCTTAGTTGCGATGAGGATTATTCTTGGGAGTCCGAGCTAGTGTGGGACTCCTAGTCGGCCCACGGAATAGTGTTCGCAGTCACCCTGTCAGTTAGAATTCAGTTGTCGTATCTATAAATACTTGACGAGGGACTGTCGGGTAGAATATGATTGTTTCCGTGAAATCATATCTTGTCATCGTTAGTCGTCCAGCATGACATTGTTCGAGTTCCGCGAGCTCACTCTTTGAAAAGGAGTACGTACCTATGTCTGTGTCTATCCATCGTATGCTCGTTCTCAAGAGGACATCTGCTATTGGTTTCTGGCGCACTACTGACGGACGAAAATGACGTCTGTGGCTTTTTGGTCTCACATTTTCTTTGCAATCATAGATAGTCTTTGCATGAAACCAATAGCAAAAAAATAAATAATCGACATCTGTTGATTCTTTCTGTCTCTCTCTTCTGACAACCGCAGTTACAGTCCCAATGATCACAGATGATGTTGAGGAAGTCAAAGTAGGAAGTCGTAAAGTCCTCAAAGGATTCCAGTCTTCTGATGTCGCAAATCTGTCTGATGACAGGTCCCGATGGAAGGAGATCGAGGACGACAGCACCCCCTATTGTGGTCCGTTTGAGGTGCCTAATACCCGCATCCCACCGTTTTTGGCACAAGTTGATCGCGAACCTACCGACCTCGTCCGAGGATCCTGAGTATCGGGTCGGAATCTTTTCCTAGGATAGACCAGTCAAACGCGAGAGTTCTTCACGACGCGATAAGGCCAGCCAGGACGTTGTATCGCTACCGGTCCGACTTCTACGATGGCAGATAACTGGGGTTCGCACACTCCCACAAAGAGGTGTGGAACCAAGGAGAACCTCCGAACTATCTCATTTTCTTTGCGGTGGCCACTCAAAATAGATAGTTCTCCACGACGAGATAATGGCAGTCAAGACGTTGTACGCTATCGGTCCGACTTCTACGATGAGGGATAACTGGGTCGCGTACATTCCCACAAAGAAGGGTGGAACCAAAGGGAACCTCCAAACTATCTCATTTTCTTCGCAGTGGTGGCCAGTTGAAAAAGATAGTTCTCCATGACGAGATAATGGCAGTCAAGACGTTGTACGCTACCGGTCCTCCTTCTACGATGGGGGATATCTGATGGCGCACATGCCCACAAACAGGGTGGAACTACTAGTAAGCATAACCCTCCACACTATCTCATTTTTCGTCGGGGTGGTCGTCGTTGAATCAACAACAAGATGAGCCACAGAACGTCGGCTAAGATAACGAGCCAGCGAAAGGATTCATAGACCTATGGATGAATCTACCTTCGGTGATCGATGAGTATGACAAACAGAACATGGTGGAACGACTCAATTATGATCGGATGTCTATGGCAACCGATGGGTGGCTATTGTACCATACGCGGGGTACTTCCGAGGCCTTGACTGAGATCACCCTTTGCGGGGTTGCAATTGAAACTGTTCAGCCATCTTATCCCTACAGTTGGCTTGTAGTGTGATGCAATTGTCGACCAGAGTCATGTAATGACAGATCGATGCTACCTAGGTATCCGCCGTTAGGTTCGGCCGGCAGATGCGAAAGTGGCGATGCTGTCTCCGCTTGTTGTTGCTTCAAATGGATTAAGGGGTCTATCTGAATTTAGACAGGCGTACATGAGACCCTGTCACCCCTCAGTATCAGGTAGCTCTCCATTCAAGAGCTAGCAGCAACCTCTCAACATACGTGGTTATTCTTCCATCTGTCTCTACAGTGCCCTTTCGATCTATTTTGCATTCTGCGGCATACCCAGATAGGCTCTATCAGTTGCTCACCGCAAGGCTGTATCGATATACGGACGTCGTTGGTTCACAGCGTCAAGGTGGGATCAGCAACATCTAGATATCCGCAGAGCCAACCATACTCACACGCATTTCCATCCCGGGCGAAATGTCGAACGAAGGCAACCAGTTGCCAGCCAACGATGCCGTGTCTATATTGACTGAGACTGAGAAAAATAAACGTCTCTCGGTTCCGGTTCCGGTACCAGGAGCGTTGGATGTCCTGATGAACGATCAATGCACTTCGTTGTACGAAGACTCTTCAGGGAATCGACGGATGAATGATGTGATATTGAAGTATAGGGCACCCTTTCACTTGGCGACAGGAGAGGAAAGAAGTCGGATAGTCGAAACAGCGCTGGCACAAGTAATAAAGGGAGGAGCGCAATTTCTACGTGAGATTTCAATGCGTGAGGACGATCACGACGACGAGAACGACAAAGCGTGTATTCGATGGGAGGAAGCTAGTCGAGTTGACGCAAAGGAACGGATACAATGTGCTCTACAGACACCAGATGTGGGAATGTTAGGAGAACGGCAAGCATATTCAGAAAATGCAGCCTTTCCCGTTTCGGAGGGGTTCATGGCCGTTGCCAAAGTTCATCTTTCTCGTACAGAGCACGACGACGACAACGACGTCGATAACAGCAACGAAGATATCCCAGATGTTCAAAGTGACGACTCTCGAAAGAAGCAAAGGATACAACCAGACGCTAGACGATCAACTCAACGGTGTGACATCGTTGTTTCCTGTCCTCAGCCCGGATTTCAAGACTGCGACAGTGAGAGTACGATACAACCAATCACGACTTCAAGCCAGTCGGACTCATACTACAACGCGCAAGTACGGCTACTGCCTACCACTTCTGGGGAGTTATCGACTTTAGAATCGGCGGCATTCCTTCAACAAAGCCTGGATTCTCTCCTTAATGAGATCGTATATCACTTATCCCGAGCAGTCTCCGCGGCGGGGCTTCTTGCCTATCTCCATTCTCTCGAGGTGGGAACATCGAATTCATTATCTACAATGGAGATCTACGACGCTATCGCACCTCTTGTAGAACAGTTGACCGACGTGACAATTCCTCCGTGGGGAATATCACCACCTGGTTTGTATGTATCTCCAAGTCTTCCTCCTATGACGGTCCTGTCGTCGGAACCGACAATCAGGCATGTCGTAGCAACAGCGAATACTTCTGAGGACAGCACTACGTTGAATGGATCATCATCAACTCGACGTCCTCTTTCCGGCTCTACGATTCCAAATCAGGAACTTTTAAGGTCTGCACATTTGTTGTCACAGACATTCCCTACTAGTGGAAATATGAGTGATTCAAATCGAAACCAACTTGCCTTACAAGTCATGAACATGTTGCTACAGGCTCTGTCATGCGATCCTCCTACTACTTGAGGAGAACGATGACTTTCTTGGTGGATGGATGGTCAGGTGGTGACTATACACCCCAAGGATCAGACTATACACCGCAAGGATCATGAGTGTTTTTTCCTGCCACCCAATCTGCAGCGCATGATTGTAAGTTACGGGGAGATTTCTCTCGATTGGATCCCTCTACTAGCAGTGAATAGCAGGGCAAGCTTGAGGATGTCTCCTCCGTTAAACAGTCTCTTTTCAACGAAAGGAATGGTTCACGGGGAAACGACCCGTCTACGAAATGACAAAGTCCTCCTTCTGTTTAGTTTTTTCGATGCATTTGCGTAGGAAAAAGAGGCCGGGCTTTTTTGCAACGTGATTTTCCTCTCAGGAGGGGGGGGTTAAAGACGATTTCCAACAAAGAAAAATGAAGGCTAAGCCTTTTGCTTACGAAATACACACACTTACTGTTTACTGACAACCATATGGAAGAAAGCAGTAGCTCCCAGAGAGAGTTGGATCATATGTATGGCTCCAACCATTCACAGACTTCGTCTTGGATAAGAAGGAAAGCCTACTAGAAAAACTCAAATTTTATCCGTTGTAGTTGTTCTCTAAATGTCAAACAACGACAACACTTGCATGATATGTATCACCTATCCTTATCCACGGTAGAAGGACTGAACAAGCTGATGTAGATATCACGGAAATTTCGTTCGGAAGGAGTGAGCGACCGAGCGTACCGAGGAAGGTGCTCCGAATCTTTTATGCCTTTTCTTGGACACTTTCCGAAACAGCTGATGCATATTGATCCAAAATAAAATTCTCAATATCATCTACAGAGGTCCCATGTCGGACAGCTGCAAAGACGATGGGACCAAAGGCAGGTGGTGGTGGTGGATCATCCTTCTTGTTGTTGTTGTTGTTGTTGTTATTGGATGTTGATGGAATACGACGCATCATTTCTGCATCACGTCGCATCACATTTAAATTCGATCCTACCGCTTCTGCCAAATCAATCTTATTAATGACGAGCAAGTCTGATTGGGTAATACCTGGTCCACCCTTCCGAGGGATTTCTTCACCACCTGCCACATCAATGACGTAGAGTGTAAGGTCTGCTAA
>Ga0194115_10003091_pt1 | contig 18978 bp, 22 predicted proteins | sample TA2MahsurfametaG_3_FD_148656 | JGI IMG/M metagenome (GOLD analysis project Ga0194115, IMG submission 148656) | Freshwater microbial communities from Lake Tanganyika, Tanzania - TA2015002 Mahale S4 surface | ecosystem: Environmental > Aquatic > Freshwater > Lake | place: Tanzania: Lake... | reverse complement strand
TTGTGGGCGGCACCGTGGTGGGCGGCACAGTTGTGGTGGCAGGCGGAACAGTTGTGGTGGCGGGCGGAACAGTCGTGGGCGGCACCGTCGTGGTGGCGGGCGGAACCGTGGTAGGCGCAACCGCATCGGTTGTTGTCACCGCAAGGGTCATTGCGACCGAGACGCCGTCTGCGTCTACAGCGTTCACCGTTACATTCGAGGTGCCCGCCGTAACCGCCGTTATTGTTATCGTGCCCGCCGTAGCGCTTGACATGGATGCCGATATCGAACCAAGCGGAACCACCGTCTCGTTGCTTGAAGATTTAGTGAAGGTCCACTGTGCTTGTGTGGTCGCATCATCAGCCAAAACAAATGACGCAGTTGTCGCTGTGTTTCGGACGATAGAGGCAGCAATTGTCGGCGCAGTCACCACTGTCGGAGCGGTGTTCACTCTGGCTGTTGCTGAGTAGGTGATGTTCCTCACCTGTTGAAGGTTGTTGAGCCCACCAGTTGCGGCAGTAAAACCCCAGTAGACCTCGCCGCTGAAGTTGCTGAAGTTTGCCTCAATGTTGGCAGAGACGGCGTCGAACAACTTTTCACCCGCGTCGAGCATGTCGCCGTCATAGTTCTTGTCGAGCCAGACCGAGACCTTGTCAGTCGTTGACTCCCACAAAATTTTTGTTTTGCGCCACTGATTGTCTTCGAGGTTTCCGACGTCGACGGGATTCTGACCCCACTGCGAAGCGGCTATGTGGTAGACGTTCCCGTTCTTCATCAGCCCGACGTGGTCGTTGTACGGGTCGTAAACATCGCTGTTCCAGTAGGTGTCGTACTCAACCACGAAGGACGGAGTCACGCCATGGTATCCGAGACCGCCGCCCGCGCCGCCTGCCGCCGTCGAGTTCGGTTGCATGACGAACGCCATCCCGTCCGCGCCCCAGTCCGATGCGCCGAGGTATACCTCAGCCGTGAGGCAGAAGTCGTTGGCCAGGTTGATGCGGGTCTTATTCCAGACGGCGCCGAACTGGCCGTTAGTCGCTGGAGTCAGTCGAATCGTGCCAGCATTGTCTTGCCCGACTCCGCCAAACACGAAGTTGGAAGCAGAGTAGGCGGTGTTGCAGTCACCTGTCGCTTTAACAACAGCACTGTCAAGTGATGAAAAAAAACTAAATAAAAATGCTATTGCTACAACTAGCGATACAAAATTTCGCGCAACAAAACGTCTTTTCAACTTCAGCGCCTCCTAGGGGCGCACCAATTTTACATCACGCGTAATTACACTGGCTTCACCACTGATGTATTATTGTTGTGCACGTTTGATGATGTAGGAGCACTTGTATGCCAGGCGGAGTAAAAAATTGGGCTTCTGGGCAAACTCTTGATGCCGCAGATTTAAATGACTATATTGCGAATCAAGTCATTGCAAGATTTGCAACCATAGCCGCAAGAACTGCTGCCTACGGTGTTGCTGGCGCGCCAGCACTTCAGTCTGGTCTCTTTGCGTATGTTGAATCGACGGAGAGGTTGTATTACTACGACGGTACATCCTGGGATGAAATCGGCGCCCAAGTAGAAGATGGTGAAATAGTTACCATAAAACTTGCTGATGGTGCTGTGACCACTGTCAAACTTGCAGACGGTGCCGTGACAACTATAAAACTTGCGGACGCCAACGTAACTACAGCAAAGATTGCTGACTCCAGCGTAACCACAGCAAAGATTGCTGATGCCAATGTAACCACGGCAAAGATTGCAGACGAGGCCGTAACATCAGCAAAAATTGCAGACGGAACAATCGTAAATGCGGACATAAATGCTGCGGCGGCTATTGCATATGGCAAACTTAATTTAAATAACTCAATAACCGTAACGGATTTAGCGACTGGTGCGCCAAGGGCTGGATTTAGGTCTACTCAAAATTCACAAACTGGAACAACATATACGGTTGCATTATCTGACCTTGGTGCTCTTGTTGAACTAAGTAATACGAACCCAATTACCCTGACCGTTCCAGCAGAAGCAACTGTTGCTTTTGCTGTGGGAGACAGAATTGATATTTTGCAGACCAACACTGGTCAGGTGACGGTTGTCGGAGCAACTAGCCCGACTACCGTCACGGTCAATGGATATGACGACGCCCTCAAACTCAATGGTAAATGGGCAGCAGCAACCCTAATTAAAAGAGCGACCAACAGTTGGGTTCTCATTGGCAATATTACAACATGATTCCTGGAATAATTGATTCTTCTGGTGGGGAAATACTTGCCGCTTTTTCGGATACGTTTACCAGAGCAGACAGTACGACAATTTATACATCCACAAATAAGTGGCAAGAACTGAAGGGGGATTGGTCAATCTCTTCCAATCGTCTTGCCACTGTTGCTTCACCAGCGACTAATCCAATTGCCGTTGTGCAAACAAATACAAAGAATGCTCAAGTCCAAATTGGACAGGGCTCATCTGGATTTGGGTGGGGCGTGGCTTTTTGGGCGGTTGATGCAGACAACTACTTTATCGCCGTAACAGAAATGGCCGCTGGAAATTTTACGTTTTATACTTGTCCGACAAATACATCTGTTGTGACTTTAATTGGTACGACATGCACATACCCAGCAAACTACGCCGCAACACCCAGCACATCGTATTCGTGTCCTTCTGGTGGAACTCTTAGTGGAACAACATGCAATACGGTTTCGTATTCGTGCGTGTTTGGAGACCTTGATGGAACAAATTGTTATGGAGGTGGAACACTTCTTGACACTACAAACGACGTTGCAACACCTGGATGCAATCCAACAACGATAGATGATGGAATCTATTTGTCGGGCTGTGGTTGTTTTGGCTATGAAGTAGGAGACCCTGCAACCTGTAGTTGCTACAGTGGTTACAACCTTCCACCCGACCCACTATTTGGTTGCGCTTTTTACATTTGGTCACAGGGATTTTTTAACGGGGTGTGTTGGGAATTCAAAAGAAGTGGCTGTGTTTATTACCCAACAGGACAAACGCTTTATTGCCCACTTGGAACACCCGATGGAAATCGTTGCTTGCTTGGCCCAGCAACAGCGTCATATGGAAGTTACCCAGCCACAGCAACCACAACGTATTCCTGCCCGACAAATAGTTCAATTGTCACCCTGTCTGGTTCGACATGCGTTTACCCAGCAAACTATGCGGCGACAGCAAACACTGGAACAAATTACAGCCACACCATTATTCTCAAAAAAGTCGATGCTTCTGTTCTTACCACGGTTGCTGTGTCAAGTGCTGTGGTAACTTCTAGTTCAAGCGCCAGACCTTCGTATGTAAGGGTTAATACATCTGAAGAAGGAGTAATTATATCCGCTCCGTTGGATAACGGGGGCGGAACAATGAGTCTTTCCCACACAGCCATTGGAGCAAAACGTGGTAAGAAACACGGTGTTGCACTATCATCGGTATCGGCAACAGCAGCCACAAACGTGGACAACTTCGAATATCAACCAGCATAAGGAGACAAATTATGTCATTTAAAATTAAAGCAACCAGCAACGGACCACTCGTTGATTTTGACGATGAACTTATTGGACTTACGGACACACAGCAACTCATCGCCGCATGCGAGGCAAATGGGTCACTATTGGGCGACCTTTGGACGCACATCTCCACCGAGTTGCAGAATTCTGTTTCTGTCATTATTGATGGAGTTTCTTCAAACATGAGCAGTGTTTCCCCGCAGAAAACCTTTGCATACATTAACTCAATACTTCAATACACAAATTTCAAAAACATTCAGTGGGCGCAGTACGTGAGGGCGCGAGACGCAGCAGCAGCAGAGGACTGATATGGGAAAAAAGAAGAAGGTCGCCGATGGGCAACCGTTCAACGAAGTTCGTTTTAATGTGTGTCTTGCTTGCCCACGTTTCTTTAAGCCGACTGGTCAATGCAAAGAGTGTGGCTGTTTTATGCGAATAAAAACAAGATTGAAATTTGCCGAATGTCCTATTGGTAAATGGGGCAAAGAAAACTAGACACAAATTTATAAGAAGTGTTTTGCTATTGCCGTTGAGGCAAGGACAACCCACGCGACATTGAACCAGATGATTGTCGGGAGCGTCTTTATTGTTGATGTCAGGATGAGCGCAAGGCTCGACACCAGCGCAAATATGTAAAGCCACCACCACTGCTTACCGAACAGCAATCCAGGAATGATGATGGACAGTTTGGTGCCGAACGCCCAAGCCTCAATTGCGTTGACCTTGTTCCAGTAACTCTTCTCAAAGAATTTCTTGGATATCTGGACAATGTCTTGTGGTGTAAGCATGACTCTTTTCCTTAGTCGACCAAATTTTCCTGTATTTCCCGAAGTATGCCTTGCGATATCTTTGCATTCTTAAATAACTTGTATTTTTCAGAAAGTTTAGCAAACCTTCGGTGTGGAGAAACGTGAATCAATGAACTGGACAACCTGTTTAGGGACTGAGTTAATCTAAATTTTCGTAGTTCAATTTTTGCGTCGGTTTGACACTCAACGTAACCAATTGGCTCACCTGCTGGAACATGCAATTCGGTGACCCCATACCATAGTTGAAATTCAAAATTCATTGGTCTAAACCAATTGGCAACGTCAAACTCTCCAGGAACTATGGCGCCATACTCTGAATGAACTGTTTTGTGAAAAAACGGCGGGCTGATTGAGACGTTTAACGAAGGGGCATCCGTAAAAAAAATTATTGGGTGCATGTAGTTGAGCAATAAACAATTTTCCAAAGTTGGCTTGTGCAGTAGTTCAATGCCAGTTTGATATCTTCGTTGGTCGTCTTCTGACTTGACATCGTATGAGATGTGCTGTCCGTCAATTACGCTGACCCGAGTGTCATTGCTTGACCTCAAAACAAAAATTTTTTTTAATCTATTCCCAACAGCAGGACAACGTAAATAGTCGTCTCTATTGTCTTTTAGGTCGGCTTTTAGCGGAGATAGTTCTTCAAATAAACTGTTTGGAAACGGATACAAATGCGAAAAGTCGTATTGGTTTCCCAGGCCGTGTGCTGGTGCCCAATACAGCGTTACTTTGCTCATGGGCAAATCCTAGTAGCCAGCAAAGTCCGCTGGGTCCTCAAAGGGTTGATACGTATCGCACTTGTATTTGGGCAAAAGTTCTAACATTCGCCCTCTCCATGGGAGCCTTATTTCGTCTTCATCCATCCATCTTGGTCCTTTTGTGTGATACCAGTGGTCTGGCTCAGTGAAATGTATAAAACACATTTCGAGGGAACTGAAGAAAGAGTTATTTGGAAATTTTGGTCGCCAGTGCATTTGCTCACTACCGAGATACAAAAGCGCATCACCGTTCTTCATTAGGTATGGCTTGCCTTCTACATAAATCTCCCAATCGATATTGCCAGCCAATTGTAAATCTATTGTGTATGTGCATGCGTTTATGTCTATGTGTGGGGGTATGTTTGGGGTTCCAAACATTGGGCAATACTTTGCCCACTTCCAATAAGACGGTATTGCGGTTTCGCCAAAATATGTTTTTGCGCAGCCGTATATTATTTCATAAAACTTGTCATTGACAGTTTTATTAACAATTGAGTTAATCATTGGAATATCGTTTGTTATTCGTCCCCAGCCAGTGCTTTTGACAACCTTTTGACCAAACTGCTGATTTGACAATTCCAAACGTATTAATTCATCGGGAATCAACTGTTGAATCAGAATTGGAAATGTTTTCATTGTTCATTATTTGGTTGATTTGCTGGATTGGTGTCAATCACATGAAATTGCTGAATATTGTTATGCGTTTCATTAACCGCCGAAGGTCGTCGGTTGGATAATATAAATGAACTAACAATCCATTTGTCGTTTGTTATTGGTACGCACGACTGATGTGGATGAGTCCAGTTTGCTGGAAAAAGCGCTACTGAGCCAGCAGTCGCTTTTATTTTTAAACCATGAAGTGGGAAAGAGGTTTCTCCACCTCGCTCGACTGTATTTAGGTACATGACGGCTCCAAGGACCCTAAGACAAGTTGGTTCTGGGTCCCATGGCGCTCCATCGTGATGGCTTCTGTAATATCCTTTTTCCATATTGTATTTTTGTAGCCTGTAGCCGCTGTCGTAAAGATTTGGCGCTATTCGAATTTCCTGAAATTCTTCAACGTATAGGGATATTGCAGCCCACAACGACCTGTAAATTCTCATTTCAAATGCTCTGTATTTGTCGTAGTCGCACCCTCTTTCTCGTGCTTGGTCACCACTGAAATCAAAGTCCATTGTCCACTTTATGCTTGTGTCAACACCAGCAAGAGTCGGTCCTGGGTAAAACAATTTTTGAAAATCCTCTTTACATGACTCTATTAATTCAGAGCACGTATCAAGCGGGATTATGTCTGGAATGACTGCAATATGTGTGCTTTTGCCGCCAATAAGTTCAATCATTCTTCCTCCGCCTCAAAAGGAACAACTTCGATTGTCGTTGAATTCTTTTCAATATTATCCAATTTGGCAACAAGTTCATATTTCCCAGGAAACGTTAGTGATATTGCTATTTGAACATGATGTGAATCCATAGCCATTACTGGAACATTCCAGTTATCTTTTCCTGTTTTTATTCCATATGGTCTAATAAAAAATGAATATTTTGATGATTCATTCCAATCATCTGCATACGTTATTCCAACTGGTTCGCCAACGTATACTCGCACGTCCTCTTTGTTGAAGCCATTGTCCGTTGGTATTGAAACCACGCAAATGTTTGTTCTATCAAAATCATGCGATTCACTTCGCTCCGAATCACCATGTTGTATGGGCAGTTTCCACTCTTCGGCCAAAGCGTAAGCGTCTTCCACTTTTCTTTCTTGAGGGCAAAATACGAATCTGTACATTTACTCGACCAACTTGTCCATTCTCTTTTGCTCGCGTTTGTAGCCGCCGTGAGTATCTTCTTTTGTTGTGAATACTGCCCCAAAACCCGTGTGTTTCATTAATCCATGAATTGATGCATCTCCCTTTATAACTGAAGTATTCAGCATTGAATGCTTTCTCTCAAAAGGGACAATGTGATACATCGCAGTTCCCTCGTCTATTCTGAACGGTTCGTTAGTGAGAACGTTGAGTACACAATTTGCACTTGGATACGAATCTGTATGGATAACTGCCCCAAGGACTTGGTAGTTTCGGCTCGGCTCCCACAGAACTGGCAAAAATAATGAAGACCAGCCTGGGGCCGTTCTAAATACCCATGGATTAACCAGTTTTAAATACGATGATTCGCGAGGCTTTTGTTTTGCCACTGGACATTCAGTCCCAGATTGGTAATTAGAAAACTGATTTCTGAAAAGCGAATCCATGGTGAAATAGTAATCCATGTCATCTTCTGACACTGTTTCTGCTTGAAACAAATGAGAATCAACTATGTTGTACCGAGCGTCTATCTTTTGGTCAAACTTGGATATGGGGCGGCGTATGTCCAATGATGCCCACAGTGGGAGGATGTACCCAGTTCTAAGAAAATCTGCCAACCCATAACATCGTTTTAACGAAGTTTCACCGCTGGGAATTTGTTTGTACCAGTCTGGAATTTTTGAGCGCGATTCCCTGACCGCTAAAGTTGGGTGCCATAATCTGTTGTCGACTGGTGCAGCAAATAATTCATTTGGTTTTGGGGATGGAATTTGGTCCCAAATTTTTGCAGTGCGGCGCCTACTTTTTGAAAAGGGCCGCATGGTCAATCTTTCTAGTTTTTGCTTGCTCCATCTTTTTCCCAGCATATATCTTTGCGCATGGCTCATGGCTTTGATATGCGTTCAGTTGCTCAAGGGCAACTTCTTTATTTAGGACACCTTGTCCTTGCGCAACATGCCAAAAATGTTCGGAGAGAAACAGTTCATAACCAAAAATTGGAATGTCATGGGCTTCTGGCATTCTTTCTTTCCACAATTCAAGCAGGAAATTCAAAGTTGATGGCTTTTCTGCGTGTTGCTGAGCCCTCCACATTTCGGTGTCTGTTCTGTCGGAAATATAATGTAAGGAAATCATTGTAATGATATTTTCCAGCAAGGATTCGTACCTCAACTTATACTGCCTTGCCTGTGCCTCGTTGCCAACATGAAAGGTCGGGAGCATTGAGCAAATCATTCTTGCCTGCTGAATTGATGTGCTTATGGCAGTTGCCTCAAGTGGCTCAACAAATGATGTTGACAATCCGACCGCAGCACAATTGAATAGCAAGCCATTCTCAAAATATCCAGATTTGAATCTAATTATTCTTGCTGGAGTTATTTCTTTTCCGTGCGCCTCGGACATTTCCTTTACTGCCTGTTCATCGCTGCAAAAATCGGAAGCAAAAACATAACCGTTTCCGCGACGCTCCTGTGTTGGAATTTCCCACATCCAGCCGTTGGGCATTGCGCGAGCACGAGTGTACGGGTTTATTCTTCCAGTTTCATCTTTGGGTGTCGGCAAAACAGCGGCAGAATCGCAAGGAATATACTTTCTATAACTATTAAATTTATCATTGTCAACAAGTTTGCTCATTAGCACCCTATTAAAGCCACTTGCATCCACGTAAAAATCAGCAGAGCATTTTAGATTAGTGTCAGTAAAGATGCTGGTTATATTTCCGCTCTCTACATTTCTTTCTATTTTGGTCACTATTCCTTCACCAAACTGAACACCCCTTTGTTTGCATAATTTTGTCAAATATGCGTTTAACTTAAATGTGTCAAAATGAAATTGATTTGTTGTGGCATGGGGACTTTCCTTGTTGTCCACAACTTTTCCGTTTTCCAAATGTGTCAACATTGCTGGTGTCAAAAGCCAATTATTAAAATGCGCAAACGTATAAACGGCATTAAAATTATTGGGTCCTAGTGCGCTGCCGCTAATGCTATGAAAATAATCTGGAGTATGATTTGTCCAGTTTTCGAACCGAATTCCATACTTGTGAGTTGCAGCGCATTCCCTTATCATTTCGCCTACTGGAATATTGCACGGCTGCTGAAAATAGTGGCGCCAGTGTTCTGTGGAACCCTCCCCGACGCCAATAATTCCGATTTTTTCAGAAGATATTACAGTTACTTTATAATTTCTAAATAAACTGTTGATAGTTAGCGCAGTGATTAATCCAGAAGTGCCAGAACCAACAATGCATACATGTTTTTGCACGGCGTCACCTGAACCATGTAACCAAAGAATATTTCACTTCATTGCTGGAATTAGAGCCAACTGGATTGGCGTAATGGAAGTAAGGGAAATTTGAAGGAAACATTACGGCAGAACCAGCCTTTGGCTTTACGGAAACATTGAACAATGGGAATGTCAATTCGCCACCAGCAAAATTATCGTTCAGGAAAGCAACAATGCTAAAAATTCTTTGATTGGTGGGGTGGTGGTCAACATGACCCTTGTATTCTGCGCCACGCCCATACTTGTTGATTGCAAAGCCTTCGTCTTCGTTGACATCAATGTTGTACATATTTCTATACGTCCATACGATTTTTTGTAAATCCCCATGAATTTTATGCCACGATTCAACGAGGGGGATTATTCTTTGTTCTGCTACGGCTTCCAACGGCATCCCCAGCACCGCCAAGTCGCACAATAGCGAAGACCTGTAATCTGGTCTTTCTGATTGTGTTTCAGAGGTTCCAACTCTCGACATATACCAAGAAAGATAACCCCATGACTGACCGCACTCAGCCTCAACGTCATCTACGAATGTTCCTGGCTTAAAACAGTTATCAAATACAAGCAGACAAGGTGCAAGTTCTTTCGGTTCTGTTGACATGATGTAAACCTATCACACCCAACAGGGTGAGAAAATCACATTCCATCTATGAATGCGATATTGCTCAAAAGTCTTGAGATTTCAAGTTTTACTGGATAATTGATTTCCGACTCATCTTCTGGCACAACGTGAGCAGCGGTGTCATATGTTTCTGGGTCAAGCCCAAGTTTGAGGATTGCACCATACAACTGACGCTCAAGTTCTTTCTTGACACGATTTGCCTCTTGCACCTTTTCCTCTGCGGAAAGCAACGAAAATTCATATGGCATTTGAGGTGTCCTCCAAATTGTTGGCGATGTAAAACCGCTTCCAATAATACCACTTGCATCAATGTAGGCCTGGTCAGTCATCCAAGTCCTCAACATATGTCAAATTTGATGCCGCCACGTGTGTTGTTATGCCCCTGGTCATGACGGCAAGAGTTCCCTGATTTCCTGGGTTTCCTGCATTTCCTGGATTTGCTGTTCCGCCTGCATACGAAGGATTGTGAAATGGATTTCCAGGATGAGAAAACGGGTTCCCAGGATGGGAAAACGGGTTCCCAGGATGAGAATGGTGAAATGGATTTCCAGGATGAGAATGGTGAAATGGATTTCCAGGATGAGAATTTCCTGGGTTTGTGTGCTGATGGGACGGATTGTGATGCCCTGGGTGATGCCCCCCAAAACAATAACCAGCGTTATGTTCCGTGCCGTGGAAGCAGTTTGGTGCTTGGTGATGGGATGGGTGATGGAAGTGCCCAGGCGGATTATGTCCGCCAGGGTGATGACCTTGGGCATGTCCAGCAGGGTGATGACCTTGGGCATGTCCGCCAGGATTGTGTCCAGAACCGCCAGGATTGTGTCCAGAACCGCCAGGGTTATGACCAGGGTTCCCTGCGACGCTGTCGCCAGACACACCAGGGTTGCCAGATGCTCCAGCAGTTCCCTCGCTAACGAATGTTCCAGAGCCGCTGATTGATTTGGCGAGGACTAAAACGGAGCCACCGCCCTGACCTGCCGAACCACCAGTTCCAGCGGTCCCAGGATTTGCTCCAGAACCTCCACCAGCATTTGCCGTTCCAGGGTTTCCATCAGCGCCAGCCGCTCCAGCAAACCAAACGCGCCTAGTGGCGCTTTTTTGCATGATTCCTTCAATAAGGGAATCCATGTTGCGCACTTCGGCGAGTGTCAATGTTCCTGAGATTGCATCTGCTGAAATGTATCCAGCGGTTCCGTCTATCCGTGTCATTACACTTCCAGCCAGGACTGCTGTGGTTTGGGCGGTGCCAGTCGGCATTCCGATTGTTCCGTTATTTGTCAATGTTTCTTTTACAAAAATTTTGAAACCGTTTGTAAACAACGTGACGCTTGAATTTACGGTCAATGTGTTGTAGTACATGTCTCTAGACAGACTTGTATTTGTAGAAATAGTTACATTGCCATCGCTGCCGTTACCAAAAATTTTATCGGTTCCCGTTTTTTGAACTGGACTTTGGTCTGAGCCAAATCTTTCAAATGCCATATCACGCCACCTGCATATAGTTCACGGTGCCAGCCGATGCCCCAGTACCTCCAGTTACATCGGTGCTTACACCAGCATTGAGAGTAGAAGCAGAAGAAACAATCAAAATTACCCCACCACCACCGCCTCCCGAGCCAGCGGTGCCTGGCGCCTTAAAGTGTGCTGTTCCAGAAGAAACGGTTATATACCGTGCAGCGATAACGATGACTCCACCACCAGTGCCAGACGAACCACCAGCGCCGCCTCTCAAGAATGTTGGCGTTGTTGATGCCGCGGTGACTGCCCATCCGCGGATTGCTTGAAATGGCTGCTGATAATACAAAGAACCACCGAGCGCTGAGGTTGGTTCTGTGGCTGTTTGTGCTCCGCTGGAGCCGCCAAGACTGTGGGTTACCGCCGTGTTCACAGCACCACCCTGAGCGAGCGTGCCAGCCGTAGTGAAGCCAGTGGTAAATCCAACCACCGATGCCGAACCAAGCGTCAAAACATTTTGAACAAAAATCCTGTAGCCACCTGGGTCAAGTGTTATGGTGTCATTTATTGTTAGGTTGCGATAATTCTGGTCTCTTGTGAGAGTTGTGTTCGCGGAGATTGTGACGTCGCCATCCGCTCCAGTCCCATAGACGGGGTCTGGAAGGTTCAAATAACTTGCCAAGTTTGCCAGTGAGCCCGAAATACTTGATGTGGACTCCGCTGTTGAAATTGACGAGTTGTTCAGACGGACAAAACTGGCAACCATCAGGTCTCTTCAACTCCGTTCAGAATAATATTCACTGCGGTGTTTGCGCTGGCAGAACCGATAATTTGGTCGCTGTTGGTTGCGTTGGCAGTGCTCCCGTTATTGGTGAGCACCAAGTTGGTCTGGAACGTGAGCGTCTCGTTTGCTCCGATAGATAAAGAATTGAAAAAATTCTGAGACGATTCCTGGGCAACGTTGAGCGGCTTGCACACAAGCGTTACCGTCACGGCAGACGCTGTCGTGTTGCAGAGGATAATCTGCTTGACGATGGTCGTCGTGCTCTGCGGCACGGTGTAGAGCACGGTGCTTGTCGTGGTGTTTAGTTGGGTAGGACCAACCAATCGTTTTTGTGTCAATGCCATATCAGATAACCTCCATGTAGAACCTTACCAAAGTATCTCTTGCCGAGACGGTTGCGGTTGAACCTTCTCCTGCGGTATGCGTAACCGTTATTCCGTCCCCAGCCGAAACATCTGCCATGTAATTTCCAACCGTGTCAGTTGCAAGGTTGATGGGGTCGTTGACCCACGCGGTGCCGTTCCACTTGAGGAAATCGCCAGAAGCCGCAGCCGTGATGGTGACATCGCCGACGTCATCAAGCGTGTTGATTGTCGGGATTGAGGCATTAACCCACGCGGAGCCGTTCCACTTCAGGAACTCGCCGTTGGCAGCGCTGGTAATTGTGACATCACCAATATCGTTGAGCGTTGCTGGTGTCAGCGATGCGGCGTACGTTTCGGTTGCTATGTTGTCGTAGGTTGTTCCGTCCGTGGTTATTTCCCACTTGTCGTTGGTTTCGTTCCAGCGAAGAGCGACATTTGTGGATGAACCGCGCTCGATTTCGATTCCCGCGTTCTCCGATGGGGCGCCAGAGGCGTTGCTGTTGAAAACGATGATGTTGTCCGCCAACTCAATCGTCTCTGTATTGACGGTGGTCGTGGTCCCCGAGACGGTCAGGTTGCCCGTGACCGTCAGGTTGTCGTCGACGGTGACGGTTCCGCCAGCCGAGTCAATCGTGAGGTTGCCTGAAGATGTGTCAATCTCGCCAGCGGCGGTGAGACCGACCTGGACGTTCCTGATGCTGAACGAACCGTCTGGCTTTACGAATGAATTTATCGTTTGGTCATGGGACTGCCAGGTTTGTATCTTGTTGCCAGAGGCGGCATACTCGTTGGCGGTAACCATGAGTCCTCTTTGGGTTGCGCCACTCGTGCCACGGATTTCAACGGTGCCGCCGCCGCCATCGCCCGTGTAGCCAGAGATAAGACCCCCGCCAGTCAGCGCGAAATTGCCGTATTGACTTATCGTCAATCCAGCATCGTTATTATTACGCACAATGAGAAGACTTGGTCCGTTGCCGTCGTCGTAGGAGGCTGCTGATGCCCTGACGGTCAAGAATGCTTCTTGTTGCCCATTCACGTTTGGAATTGACGTTGCGGTCGTGCCAGTGATTCGTATTTGGTTGCTCGTGTTGATGTTGCCATTGACGGTCAGGACGTCATCGACGGTCACCGTGCCGCCAGCCGAGTCAATCGTCAGGTTGCCCGATGTGGTGTCTATTTCCCCAGCGGCGGTAATTCCGACCTGGACGGCATCAAGCGTCGCGCCAGCGAACGTCGGATTGGCATTCGTGGCGACGGATTGACCGATTGCGATTGTTGCGCTAGAACCTTCGCTTGGGGTGTGCGTGACGGTCACGCCAGTTCCAGCGGTTACATCAGAAACGTAGTTGCCCCCAGAAATGTTTTGATATGTGCTTCCGTCGTTTGTGAACTGCCACTTGTCCGTGCTTTCATTCCAGCGAAGTGCGACGTTTGTAACATCGCCACGCTCAACTTCAATGCCTGCGTTTTCGGTTGGTTCGCTAGCCGAGTTATTGTTAAGAACAATGATGTTGTCGTTAATTGTAACAGTCTCGGTGTTGACGGTGGTTGTGGTCCCCGAAACGGTCAAGTTGCCGGTGACCGTAAGGTTGTCGTCGACGGTCACCGTGCCACCAGCGGAGTCAATCGTGAGGTTGCCCGACGTGGTGTCTATTTCTCCAGCGGCGGTGATTCCAACCTGAACGGCATCGAGCGTCGCTCCAGCAAACGTCGGACTGTCAGATGTTCCAACGCCCAAAGTCGTGCGAATTGCACTTGTTGATGTGTCATCAAGAATACTTCGCGCAGCAGTAGTAATATCGGTTAGTGCCGCAGTTCCTGCTGCGGTAAAGTATGGCAGCTCACCTACTCCCTCTGTGAAAGTGATTACATCAGTCAGGCCAGCAAGTGCTGCAAGGTCTGGATCATATGCCTGTACATCTATTCCTATCTCAAGATCAAGTGTTGCTCGCATTTCCGAAATTGAAGCGTCGTCGATCAGACTTCTTGCGGTGCTTGTTATGTCAGTAACAGCAGCGGTTCCGGAACCGGTAAAGTAAGGAAGCTTGTTGTTTTCGCTAGTGAGACCAGCAATTGCCGTGAGTTCCGAATCAAGCGGCTGATATGTGTTTGGCGTAACTGCAATAGTTGCATTTGAACCTTCTGCAGGTGTGTGCGTAATTGTGATTCCAGTACCAGCAGTAAGGTCGGACATATAATTGCCCGTTGTATCTGTTCCCAGATCAATGGCATCATTTACCCATGCGGTGCCATTCCATTTAAGAAATTGACTACTAGCAGCCGAAGTTATCGTAACATCACTTAGGTCATCAATTGTTGCAGTGGCGTTTTTCCATTTTGAGAGTGTTGAATCATATCTTAAAAAATCACCGTTTATTTTAGAAGTAAAAACAACATCGTTTATATTTTCAAATATAATTATAGACCATGTTGCCAGTCCGCTAGCAGATGTTAAAAATTTACCTTCGTTATTAGTTTGAGACGGAAGAAGTGTGTTTATTGCCCCAGATGCAGTAGTTGATCCAGTTCCACCATATGCTACCCCCACAGCTGATCCTTGCCATGTTCCAGAAGTAATTGTTGCAACAGAAGTAAGAATTGAATTTAGCACATTTGGTGCAAGCGTAGTTCCACTTAATGTTTGAGCATTTGCAGTTATTGTTTCACTTGCGCCTAGCTGTATCGTAGTTCCATTTATAATAACGTTGCTGTTTGCAAGTTGGCTATTTGTTATTCCACTGGCAGCTATTGATACTTGTCCAGATGTTATTTGGAATGTACTAGGATTAAACGATGCGATTCCCGTAACTGATGTTGACGCTGTTCTAATGTCTGCAGAAGTTGTTCCAGATATTCTTCCGTAAGAGTCAATTAATTGAGATTGAACAAAAGATATACCAGGAGACCCTACAGTGTTACTTTGGGCAACCGTGGCAAGATCTATGTCGTTTGCATTTATGACTATTCTATTTGAGTTTGCCGAAGCAATACTTATTGTATTTGCAGCTTTATTTAATCCGGATCCAGCCGTTATTGAGGCTTGTATATCAGCATATGTCGTTCCGTCATTTGTAAATTCCCATTTATCGCTAGACTCATTCCAGCGTAAAGCGACATTGGTGGACGAACCGCGCTCAACTTCGATTCCCGCGTTTTCCGATGGGTCGCCAGTTGCATTATTGTTTAAAATAATGATGTTATCGTCAAGCGTTAACGTTTCGGTGTTAATAGAGGTGGTTGTTCCAGAAACTGTCAAATTTCCGAGAAACAATTAAATTATTATTTACAGTTACATTATTAGAAGTTGTATTACCAGTAACTGTAAGAGAGGTCAAATTTCCTAAGGATGTTAAACTAGAAAACAATACATTTCCACTAAGAGTTGAACCAACTAGTGTGCCAGCATTTGCTGACGCTACAGTGGAGCCTGTCACCGTTATATTGCCGGTTACCGACATATTGCCAGCAACAACAACGTTGCCATTTTGAGAAAATGATGCAACTACTGTATTCGAACTATTGACAAATTCAACTAGGTTTGCACTAGCGTTCGGTGCAGCTTTAAAAAGTGCTGATTCATCTTTAATTGCGAATTCTGGAGCAGACTCAATTTTTAAACGAGACATGTCACCTCAATGTGTAAATTTTTTGAAATTCCATAGAAATAGTAATACTTCTTTTTTAAAGAATATTAGTTATCATGACTATTTTTTTCAATTATTTCATTTAAACTATTTATCATATTTCCTTGATATACGTGTGTTCCAATATGATTTAAATTTATGGTTGGCTCAACCCATATTGAACCACCAACTTTTTGATAAAGCCTACAAAACCCATAATCTTCCGATAATAATCGAGCGTCGTCATCAATAAAACTATTAAAAAAATTATATGTATATTCGTTTTCTTTGCCTTGCATTGCCCCTGTATCATCTTGATATTTATATTTTTTATATTTTTTCATCATTTTTTCAAATACTTGACGTTTAATTAACATAAAACCAGTGCCGGCCTCGTAAACCTCTATAGCACCGTTTTCTACTTTTGCGATAGCTTGATTTGGAGCGCCTATGTGAACAACGTGTCTTGTGGATAGTTTAGCTAGATCCGATATATTAGATTTATTTATAACTGCTTTTTGTACTTTTTCCCAATCTATTTCTTTTATTGGATAAGATCCTGTTATTACATCTTTATCGTGCCACAGCATTTTTAAAATAGATTCTCTATCAAACTGTATATCCGAGTCAATGAACATAAGATGGGTGCATTCTTCTAATGCTAAAAACTTTGCAGCTAAGTTATTTCTAGCTCTAGTTATTAAAGAATCGGACAATTCACATATCGTATGTTTTAAACCTATTGAATGAAAATATAAACTTGCTTGAAGCATTGAGATAAATGTAGCAGAAGATATCATTCTACCATAACACGGTAGGGCTATAAAAATATTCCAAGATGCTATTTTTTCTTTTGGAATTTCAATTTGAGTTGAAGAAATCATTATTTTTTCCAGTAGTATATTATACAATATATCTAAACTTTTTTCAATATTTTTTATAAATTTATTTTCATCATTGATTATATCAGATATCTAAGTTGCGTTGCAAGTAAAACTATTTAAAGAATACATTTACCATTTATTTAGCGGACACATTGCATCTTTTAATTTGGCTTTAAGTGCCATTATGCAACCGCACTCTTTACATTGACCTGTAAGTTCAATAAAACTTGGGCACTCGTGACAGGTTTTTATTCTTTTGATAAAAATTTCTGGATCTTCTATATGGTTATTTTTATTTAAAAGATGCCACGGACGTGTAGATCCTTGTTTTTTTTTAAACTCACTCCAGGCGCTCATTGTGTTTCTAGTTAAAAATCCAATTTATTCCATCATATTTCCATCCAGGGCCAACATGGTGTTGTAGATTTACTGGTATTTCAACAAATTGTGGAGATGAACGTAAAGCAGCTATTGCGTTTTCAGTCCTTGATGGAAATCTTTCTATGTAAGCTACATCCTGCTCTACTACAATTGCAAAGCTAATAAACCCTGATGGTGGTTTCCAATTCAAAGATGATGGAGTGGCTGATTCTTCTAATGGAGCATGAAAAGAACCATCGTATGTCCAGCCAGCCTCAACGAAATCTTCTAACTCTTTTGGTATTTCAATACATTGCGGAGATGAACGAAGCGCAGCAATTACGTTTTCGATATCTGCATTAAATTTTGATACATAAGCTACATCTTGCTCAACCACCACAGCAAAACAAACTATATCTTGTGAATTACTTAAAGTGCTCATATTTTCCTTTTTCTGTTTATACAGTATATCTATAATACATTATAAATGCTATTCATTTCAACTCTCGTTTAGAAGCATGGATCATTCGGCATCCCACATGAATTGGGGTCGCAGTACATTACTTGAATTAGATGCGTCTCATACGGCGGACACCCGCAGTTCGTACAAGGATCGGGTAGGCACAAAGGTGCGTTCCAAATATAGGTTCTATATTTTCCGACACTGCGACTACCCGGAATACATTGATACGTATCATAATACCAGTTTAGAGATCCATTACAGGATGAACAATGTGGCGGAAATGCTGGCGGGAAGAATGGTGGGAAGAATGGTGGGAAGAATGGTGGGAAAAAGGGTGGGAAAAAGGGTGGAAAGAATGGCGGGAAGAATGGCGGGAAGAATGGTGGGAAAAAGGGTGGAAAGAATGGCGGGAAGAATGGCGGGAAGTACGGTGGGAAGTATGGTGGGAAGAAAGGGCTTTTTCTTGTGTAGTTTATTTGTGAACCCATTAAACTTAATTCTCCAGATACTGGATTTTGAACAGTTACTGTATTAAGTTCGGCTTCAACGCTAGTATCAGAATTTGTTATGGTTCCGAATCGTGAAGCCAGCAGTAGTTATCGTTGTATTTGCAGTATCAGAGCTAACTCCAACTACATTTGGAGCAGGTTTTTTTCTTGTGCCAGCTTTATTTCCTGAAGTCATTTTAGCGTAACCCGTTCTCTCTCTGTTTAATATTATACATTCAACTGTGCCGCCGCCCATGCTTGGGCTTCGTTGATGAGGTCTTGTGGTGTAAGTCCGACCGCGTTTGCCGCGTCTTGTAGTGACCAAAGTCCAAGTACGGCGTTAAGTGTCGCCATGACACCGTTAGTGTCAAGTGATCTGTGTACGTCAGGCGTTTCCCAGGTGTGTGCTACACCAGCGGGGTCGGTGAAGATGTGTTTCATCATGCAGCCTCGAAACGCAAGAGCAGTAGGTTGAAATTCGGGCTTGCACCCGCATTTATTGAATTCCATTTAGTACCTGGGGTCGGCAACGCACCCTGCGTCTGCGACACGCGCAACGTCGTGATGTAATCGTTCGCTGTGGGTGTAAAAGCCATGTATCCGCCAGGGTAAGCCTGCACCGTGAACGCAACCGATGTGTTGATTGTCGCTAAATAAACGCCTGGCTGGAGTGTCACGGGCGAAAACTGGGTAAAGTAATTCGTGTTGCTGCTGGTTGAGACTGTCGTATTTCCTGCATCAACGATTGGTGCGCCCGACGGCTGGAAATTGTTGTCAGCGGCGTA
>Ga0194115_10003087_pt1 | contig 18990 bp, 12 predicted proteins | sample TA2MahsurfametaG_3_FD_148656 | JGI IMG/M metagenome (GOLD analysis project Ga0194115, IMG submission 148656) | Freshwater microbial communities from Lake Tanganyika, Tanzania - TA2015002 Mahale S4 surface | ecosystem: Environmental > Aquatic > Freshwater > Lake | place: Tanzania: Lake... | reverse complement strand
AAATTAACTAAATAATTAATATTATCATTAATAAATACTTATTTTAAAATATCATTACTATATTAACCACTTTTTTATTTAAAATAATATAAATTATTACCATCATTATCTAATAATATTAATTTATTGTAATTTATTTTAAAATTATAATGTTTAATTAAATTAAATTAAATTATTTTTTATAATTCTTAATATGTTATATAGTTATATATTTATAATTCAAATATATGATTAAATTATTTTATTTAAATTTTTACTTTAATATTATATTTATCCATTTTTTATATTGTAATAAAAAAATGTAATTATTATTATAGTTAATATTATTATTTTAAACAATGATATGTAAATAAATAAATGATAGATAAATAAACAAAATATAAATATTAGTTTTCATTAAAAATGTTATTAATGTCAAAATATTAATAATAATTTATGTTAAAATATTAACCAAATATTAAAAATTATACAAATAATAACATAAATATAGTTCCATATGATGATAGTTTTTAAAAACAATCAATATTTAATATAAAACAATATTAAAAATGTGATAATTTATATTGGTTATATTATCCGCTATATTAAAATTATTATAATAATTTAATTAAATAATTAAGAAATAAAAAATTTAATATATAATGTTTATAATATGATTTTAGATATTCACCATAAAATAATTAAAAATATATATATTAATTAAATAATTTATTAAATAATAATGATTAAAATATAATAATATCTCATTCATTATGTAGTTATTATATATTTAATTATTTATAACATTCATATAAAAATAATAAAACTGTTAATATTTAACAAAAGAATTATCAAAATAAATGAATATATTTTATTAAATTACTATTTAAAATTGTAATTATTATACAAATTAATCAATTTTAATAAATTATATGTAATAAAATTATAGTTGTTAAAATTTATCATAATTATTTAAATAATTAGATATTTATGATAATTAGTATCATGAATTATAATATAATTAAAATAAATTTTTAGATATCAAATATAAATATTATTATGACGATAATGGTGATTAAACATTAAATTGTTAACAATAAAGATTATTTGTAAATTAATATATTGGTTAAAATATAATTGATAAAGAATTTCGAAATATTTAACATGATTTATTACTGATAACTAAGATGTTATAAATTATTTAATATAATAAATATAATGATAAAAAAAATAACATTTATTCATTATAAACAACATCTAACTTATTATGTGTTAATAATAAATTCTTCATTATTACAATGTAATACATTATTTAATGAAGTTTAATTATAATATTTTTAAATATAATTGTTATTAAATGGTAATTATATTTAACATTATGATTTAGTGATATCAAATTATATATATAATTATTAATGATTAAATATAATTTATTTTACTAAATTTAATTAATCAATGTTAATATTTTAATTATCATAATTAATTTTTAAATCAAAATATTACATAATTTTTAATAAATAATCACATAATATAAATTATACTACTTTTTTTTCATCATTTATTATTTATAATGTTAAGTATAAATAAAAATCATTATAATTGATTTCATAATTATTTTTAATATATTCATATTATAAATAATGTTATTAATTATATTTTTAACATAGTTTTTTTAATTATACATTAATTAAAGGTTTTACATCAAATTCAATATATTTCTAAAATAAGAAATTTTAAATATGAATTAATGATCTAATTAATTATGTTTACTATTCTTTTGTCAATACTTATGATTATAAGTAAATTAAATTATATTTTTCATACACATGTTAATTAAATTAATCAATATGTAAAACATTATTTTATTTTAAATAATCTATAATATTTTAATATGATTAAATGTTTAATAAATTATCAATTACTTACATTTTTTATTAAAATTATTATTTTTTAAATAAAAAAAATATGGTTAAATCAATTAAAATATGTATAAATTACATAGTAATCATTATTTAACTTATCCAATTAATTTGATCTATATTATAATTATTGTATTTCTACTTATTATAATCTTATCAATTCTTCTAAATGATTTTATAATTTAGAAATATTATTATATCCATAATTATTTTGTATATAATCCATTTATTCATCTGATGGTAATTCAGTAAAAGTTTAATCTATTATAACATCATCTTATAATTGTTTTAAGAATTGTGAACAATCATAACAATAATTAAATTCTTTAACTTCTTTATATTCATCATTATCATCAATATAATAATTAACTACTTCAAAATGATTATTATCATTATGTTATTATGACAATAGATATTCTGCGTTATTTTCTATTATATAGTTCATAATTAAATCATAATATTTACTATCATTTTTTAATAGTTCTTAAGATTCTTTAATTTTATTGATAATATTATAACATTTACTTTTTTTATTATTGATTACATGTTATCTATACTCAACATTATACATAGAATCTTAATATAAATAAAAAGGTTTAAATTTTTTATTACATTTTTATACCACCGAATCGTATAATTAACTTAAATCTGAATCATAAACATTTTATTGATTACTGAATTATAATTCAATAGAATAATGATTATTTTAATTTCTATGTAATTTTAAAATATACATATCTTAATATGATCCACAATCAATATTAATTTACGTATGATCTTAATTATTATAATTACATTCAAGATTATTATCTTCACATAATAAAACCAATCTATTATCGAAATAAATTTTGGTTTTATCGTTTTATTAATTAATTACTAAATTTTAATTATTATTTAAAAATTACATAATTAGTTTTGCTATATTTTTTTAATATTTCATTTCATCATTAACATATATAATCTAATTAATATAAATAACAAATAAACTTTACAACAAAAAAAATCATATTTTATATCAATTTATTGAACAATTATTTATTGTTAATATTTAATTATTATAATCTATTATATTATAACTATTATTTGTTTTTAATATATATTTTTATAATATTAATTAATTATCATTATTATATTTAAAATATATTTATATTATATAATCGTTATCTAATATAATTTATTATAATAAATCATTATCTTTATGTAATTAAGTCATTTATTTCATAATATTCTGATTATATATAAATATTATATTAATCAATATAAATATTAAAAATATTATTTAGTTAATATGTTATTTATTAATTATTATAATATAATGAAAACATTTTTATATATAAATTTATATGTTTAATAAATAAAATCACATTAATGTTAATTATTTAATCTTTTAATTTGTTATTATTTTTGATTATTTAATAAATTTATATGTTATAACATCATTTATATTTAAATATTATTAATCTATCATATATATTTAATCATCTTTACTATAATAATGTATACATATTTATTAATATTAATATTCTTTATCATTTGATTGTTAATTATAATAAAATTGTGATAAATATTCAAATATTTAATTATATTAATCACAATTAATAAATATTAATTTAATATAACCATCATTTAACATATTAATTAAATTAATAATATGTATTTTATCTTAATATTGTTATATTTATAATAATTACATTATATCTAATTATATATTTGAAATATTCTATATTGTAATCATTAATTCATTTTAAAATTTAATTTGTCTTATAAAACTCATTTAATTTTTATTATTACAATATAATTTAATTTATAATATATTTTAATCATTATTTAAATATTTATTCATTTAATTAATTTATGTTTAAAATAAATTATTTTAAAATAATATATTATCTTAAAGATCATAGTAATTTAAGAAATTTTATATTTCTTATATATTTTATTATTACATCTATATTTTTTTTATATAAAAAAAATATTAAATAAATAAAATCATATATACTATATATTGACATTAATCTTTTCTTATATTGGTTATATGTGTTATGTTTATTATAAAAATGATGGTGAATTTAACATATTAACTTAATTTAATTACTTTTTTATTAATTACTATATAAATTATTATAAATATTTATCTTATTAATATATTTCATTATAAATATTATTATATTATTGATTTTATTATTTATTACATAATAAATATTATAATTATGTAAAATAATTTAAACATATTTATTTAAATGTAAATTATTATTATTTAAATATTATAATATTTATAACATTAAAATTTGTAGATAATTAATATTTATATTAACTATTATCATATATTTATAATATAATATTTGTTTTAATGAATTATTTTTTGATATTAAAATTAATTTTAATAAAATCATTTTATTATATTTTAATAATTAAAAATTAATTTTCTTTAATCATTTAATATATTTATTACAATTCATTATTAAAATTAAATTAATTTATGTTATTATTATATATAAACTAATAAACTAAATTATAACACATATTATTATTTTATTATTCAATAAATTAAAAATAAACAAATTCATTTTTACATTATAATAAATAATTATTAGTTTTATTATAAATATTATATAATACTTTATCTTCATTTTTTTAATTAAAAATTGTTGTATTATTTCTTATCATATTATTTTTTATTAATAAACTATTTTTTAATAAAATAATTCCTTTTATATACACTAATTGGTTTAAATTATTTTTATTTATATTATTATGTTGTATTATAAATAATCACTATTGGTATTAATAACTATTACATATTTTTTATAATAATTAATATTTTTTAAATAAAAAAAATATATAACATAATCAAAATATTAAATTATTAAGTTAATTATATTAATTTGTATTATATATATTTATTAAAAATTATTATATTTATATATATTTTTTATGTTCATTAATAAAATATTGATAATATTAAAAATCAATATAATTTATATTTTATTACTATATTGTATATGATTAACAAATCATTTTAATAAATTCATTTAATTTGATAATTATTGATTTCAATAATGATTTAGATATTGATTATATTAATTATTATTACTATTTCTATTATTATATAAATATAATTTATTATAATACTTCTTTATATTGTTAATATATATAATATTTATAAATAATATATTTATCGATATTTCTTTATTATGATGTTAATTATTATATTTTACCATCTTTATCTTAAATAAAAGGTATCATATTTATTATATTGTCAATAAAATTAGATGATTCTTTTACTGTTGTTAAATAAATATCTTTATAATATTATAATAACTAAATATTAAAATATGATTAATTATATTAATTATTTAGATCACATGTTTTTATTAATAACATATTATCATTAATAAATTATAATATATTTGATGAATTTGTTTATAATTATGTTTATTATTTTTAATAAATAGATGTAATATTATCATTTATATATTACAATGTTATAAATTATTACTTTATTTAATCATCAACTAATTTAATATTTGTTTATTTGAATAAATATATATTTATGTTTTTAACATATTCTATTTATAAAAATAAATCTTTTTCTAATAATATTTTATGTTATAAATGTTTTATTTCTTTATTACTATTTATCATATTTTATAATTGATTTATTTAATACTTTAATGTATTTATATGACTATCTTTAATATTTTATTTTTATACATGTTATATTGATATACTTTATATTTATTAATCAACTTTTTATTTAATATATTTATATTTATAAGAATCTTTGTATATAAAATTAACTAATATCAATATAATTATTATTATTATTAAACAATATAATATTTCATACATTTTTATTAAAAAAAATAAATAATCATTAAAATAATTTAATTAAGTTATCAAATTCTTATTTTACATTTGAATATTTAGATTTTATATCATCTTATAATATTTAATTAGTTTATTGATTAAATTCTTAATTTTCATTAATAATATTTAATTAAGTTTATTCATTTTACTTTTAACTGATTTTTGTTATTAATTTATCAATCTTATTTTATTTTTTTATAATATCTATTGTTTATTTATCATATTTTTATTATAATAAATCTTATTGTAAATAAATTTTATATACAAATATCATCATAACTATTAATATAATTATAATAACAATAAAAGTTATTAATTAATCCATTTTTATAAGATTAAAAAAAATATTTAAATTCATTAATATTAACATAATCTATAATGTGAATTTTCAATTGTACAAAATGATTATCTATTAAATTCAACTACATCATCATTAAATAAATTTTCCCATATTATAGTTGTATCTAAATAAATATCTTCAATATCTTTTGAATCTGTTATATTTCCTAATTTAGGTAAATTTTTATTTGTAACATTGTATCTATTTTAAAATTATTATAATTCATTTTAATCAATTTTTTTAACTTATACATATTAATTATGTGATGGTTTAAAATGATTTAATTATTAAATATCATATATTTTTATACTTATTTTTTTATTTTTATACTTATCTTATTATAATAAATTATATATTTATTATTTTTATTCTTTAAATTATTTATATTAATGATATGGGTTATTTTTATCAATAATAATATGTAATGATATAATATCATATTATTCAATATTTTTTTTAATATCAAATTTAATTTAACCATCATTTTTTTTAACATTGTTTTATAAATATATATTATATTACATAAAAATTATATGTTTTTTATTATCTTATTCTATTTTAGTACCTTACAAACTAATATAATTTGTAAAATTATTTGATTATATACTTTATTAAACTTTATCTTAATCTAATTAATCTAATTAAAAATTATTATATTTAATTAAATTCTACATGTTTTAAATAGTTATTTTAATTTTTTCAATATTAATATTATATATTGGTATTTTTAATTTTTATTCTTATTACATAATGTTTTTTAAATAAATAAATATAATAAATAAATAATAATAAAAAAAAAAGTCATATTTTATATTATCATATAACACAATTTATTTCATATGGTATTTATGATAAAAACTTTTATCTACAACATATTTTTTTAATTTTCAATAAATCATTCATGATTATTTAAATATTAACATTCATTTATATTAATTATATGAATAATAAATAATAATCTTTATAAAATAAATTACCACATGTTTAACAACACACTTTATAAGTTAATGCTGTGTTAATATCAATTTATTTTTATTAAATCAATTCTTCCATAATATATCTTTTTAATAAATAAATATAATAAATAAATTTAAATTAAAAAAAGTCATATTTATATACATTGAATACGTTAATATATTAGATATGTATAATATGACTTTTTTTAATTTAAATTTATTTATTATATTTATTTATTAAAAATATGTAATCATCTAAAAAAATAAAGATTAATAACACTTAATATATTAAATTATATAATAATATTAATAGTAATGAAGATATTTTAAAATATTCTGAAAATAAGTTTTTATTATAACCTAAATATGATTAACTATGGTAATATTATATATAATTATAATAATTATAATGGTATGCTTAAGAAATATCTAATTTTGAAAAAGATTTTAATGATTATACAACTAAATTAAATAAAGATGAATAACATTCAATAAAATTAGTATTATCATTCTTTTTATGTGCTGATGTTTTAGTTTGTGAAAACTTAGAACATTTTAAAGAATAATTCAAAATAAATGAATGTAAATATTTTTATTCATTACAAGAATATAATGAAAATATTCATAATTAAACATATTCATTATTATTATAAAATATATTAAATGATAAAAATGAATTAATTTATTACGCTAATTCATTAAAAAATGTTAATAGTATTAAATAAAAATGTGATTTTGCTTATAAATATATGAATGATAATTAAGATATTAAAATAAGATTATTAGCTTACATATTAATTGAAAGTATTTAATTTTGTTCATGTTTTGTTATCATTTATTATTTCAAATCAAGATAATTAGTTGATGGCGCTATTGCTTAAGCTAATTTATTAATAAATAAAGATGAAAATATTCATGTATTATTTAATATTGAATTATATAATTTATTTTAAAATAGAGTTAGTTAATAAGATTTTTATTAATTATTAAATGATGCAGTTAATATTGAATTTAATTTTATTAATGATGTGTTATAAAATGATTTAATTGGTTTAACTAAAGATATTATGAAAGATTATGTTAAATTTATGGCTGACCATATATGTATATTATTAAAATACTAAAAATATTATAATTAACCTAATCATTAATTATAATTTATGTATAGTAATAATATATATTCTAAAGAAAATTTACATGAAACAAGATCAACATCATATAAATAATCAATGTTAAATAAAGATAATATTGACTTTAATGCTGATTTTTGATTATATATAATATGATTTTTTTTGTTATAAAAATTTATTTATTATATATTTATTAAAAAAAGATATGGAATTATAATTTTGTAAAAATAATAATTGTTTTAAAACATTATTATAATTAGTATATTAAGATGAAAAAACATAATATTTATGTAGATATTGTGGTTATAAATAACAAAAAGAATATGATTAAATTGAATTAGATAATGATAAATTAATTATATAACAATAAAATTTTAAATTAAATAATTATATTTAATCAATAAGATAGTAAAAACATGACCCTACTATTAATAAATAAATATATTTTTGTGATTAATGTAATAAAGACACTATTCATTATATAGTATTTATTAATTAACATTTTATTAAAACATGTTATGATTGTGATAATATTATAATTTGAAATAATTATTTTTTTTTTTTATAATTATATAAAAAGATGTTACGTTATATTTTATTATTGTTAAGTATATAATATTGTATTCAATAAAGATTGTTATCATAAAATAGTATATAACTAAAATAAACACCATAATATTTAAATAGAAGTTAATAATTATAAAAATAATTACAATAATAAGTGATTATAAATTAAATGAATAAAACTGCTGTGTTTTAATATTATGATTATTGTGGTAATTCAGTATTAGAGAAATTAGGTTCATCATTTAATGATTGTGGTACTATGTGTTTTGATAATTATGATGGTTGTTTAATGTCATATATTGATAATTATTTAGCTGTTGGTAAATTAGAATATTTTTAAGATTATTTGTTAATTAATTTAGATAATGTTTAATTTGATTTAACTAAAACAAATAATGTTTAAATTAAAGAATTATTGTAGATTAAATAATAATATTCAAAATTATTATAAAATTATACAATTAATAGTTCTTAATTATAATAATATATTTAATATTCTAATAATAATTATACATTATATTAATTATATAGTAATTTAAGTTATAATAATTATACAAAATATGAATTATGTAATAACTTATTAAAATAAGCATAATCAAATGATACATCAGATTCTGATAAAATTAATAAGTTATTAAATAGTAATTTATAATATAGTAGTTTTATTTAATATATTTATAATTTGATTATTTAAATTAAATTTAATATTAATATAAACAGTTAATGTGGTACAAATATTAATTGTATTATTGATTAAAAAGAAAAATTATAAACATAATAAATTAATAATGGTTATGATTAATATTAAGAATTAATAAAAACAAATAAAAAATTATTAACACAAACAGATAAATAAATTACATTATATAATCAATTATAATTATAATATAAATAATTATAAAATAATTATGAATAAATTAAAATTTAAAATACATAATTATTAAAAAATAATAATTTATTATAAAAAGAAAATAATAATCTTAACTTAAAATTATCAAATAATAAATAATGTAATATTATTTAATAAAATGGTGATATTTAAACATATACATTATATTCAACTTAAATGTTAAATTAAATTGATAATATTTGTAGTTATTATGATTAATCATTATGTTTATTAAATATATATTAAAAATGTTAAACATATAAATTTATTGATACTTGTTATACTCATTAATCAAATTATAAATAAAATAAAAATGAAACTTAAAATAAATTAGATTATTTATAACATGTTTTGAGTTATTAATTTGATAATAATATAATTAAAAAAGATGATATTAATATAAATTTATGTTAACTTTAAATTAATAATTAAAGTATTATCATATCATAATAATAATATTTTGATGATTGTTAAAAGAATTATAATAGAAATATTGAATGTAATTTATTTAATGAAATATTTAAATAAAATGTATAATTTAATACAACAATAAATGTTGTTGTTAGTAATACTACACATAATATTTGATATACTATATTATTTTTTTTTTAGTTAATTTATATAAAAAATCATAATGAATTAAGATTTAATGAATGATTATATTTTTAATACACAATTAAATGAAACTAATGAATTTTAATTATATGAAAACGTTATTTATATTAATGAAAATATATAAAATTATGATATTAGAATACTAAATTTGTTATAAAATTAATATTTTATAAGCTATTTATATAAAAAATAAATAAAATTGTAAAATATAGAACATTTAAATTAAAATATTTTTAAATAATTAATAAATAAATAACATATATATTAATATGATTATTTGAAATATATATACTATTTATTATAAGATAATAATAAATTTAAATAAATATTAAATTATATTATATATAATTATTAAAATAATAAAAATATATTAATAAATATATTTTAATAATTATATAACATTTATACAAATTAATATTATTCAATAGATAATTTTACAACATTAATTGATTTATAACAATATATTATATAAACATATAATAATATTGATATTAAAATATTATAATAAATACATATATTAACACATTATTTTGATCAGATATATGAATTTATTTAAAATACAAATAAATAACAATTATTCGAATATAAACTATATATATAATAAATAATAAATTAGTATTTATAAAATAATATAAATAAAATAAATATTTAAACATATTATTATTTATTATAATTAAAGTATTTTATAATTATACCAATGTAATATGAATAAAATATATAAAATAATATATTTTGTTAAATATAATAAATGAGTGTATAAAAAATTAATAATATATTTTAATAATTAGATAATCATGATATAATAAATTAAATACTTTAAATTAAAATAAATGAAATATCAATATACAATATTATTACAAATAAATTAATTTAAGATAAAAATAATATCAATATATTTCGATTAATGTAATATATGGTAACATTAAAAAGTAACACATTTTTATATATATTTATATAATTAATAGAATTATTATCACTAAAACATGTAGAGTAAATATTATTTTCACCATAAAAATATAGAATAAATATTGTTATTTAAACATATATATTAACAAAATTATATAAATAATATATGAATTAATAATAAAATGTATATTAAACTGTTTTATTTATAAAATTAATATTTATTTTAAATTTACAAAATTAGTATTATATTATATTTGAATAATTAAATAATTGTTAAGAAATTTATATATTTATCAAATAAAATTTTAAATATAATAATTTAATTAAACCATTTTTATAATAATTATATGATATTAATAATGATTAATTATTATTAATATCATATTAAAATGATGAGTAATTATTTAAATATAAATTAAAATATAAATATAAATATGTTGATATTTAAATTATTTTAAATAAATGTTGTTATTTAAATGAATTATTAAAATAAGAAAATTTATAATAATGTTTTATTTGTACTAATAATATTATAAATAACTAATAATGTTATTAATGTATAAATAATCATAAAACAGATAAATTACATATATATTGTCATAAATATAATGATTTAAAATGTTATATTTGTAGATAAAAAAATGATAGTTAATATTAATAATTATTATTTATTGATAAAATTTATTAATACATGTAATATTATAATTGATTTATATTTTATTTTTTCTTTTAAATAAATAATTTTTTTTATATAAAAAAGATGTAAATATTTGTTAAAACTTTAACAGGTAAAACAATTACTTTAGATGTTAATGATTAAGATAGTATTGAACATGTTAAATAAAAAATTTAAGATAAAGAAGGTATTCCACCTGATTAATAAAGATTAATTTTTGCAGGTAAATAATTAGAAGATGGTAAAAATTTAAATGATTACAACATTTAAAAAGAATCTACATTACATTTAGTTTTAAGATTAAGATGATTAAATATTTATTTTTTTTAATATTTATTTATCATTTATAATGAATATGTTTAATATTTTTCTTTTTAGTAAATAAATAATTATACAAAAAATGAAAGTAAATATTAAATAAATTTCAAAATAAATTAATAGTTAAAATGATTCATAATTAAATAAAATGTAAGAATTGTTTTCATCTTTATTTAAAACAAATAAAGATAATTATCATTTAGTTATTAATAAAATTTAAACATATGAGAAAAATTTTAATGAATTATCAAAAATGTTTAAATCATTATTTAATTAATAAATTTAAGTTTATACTTATAAATATTCATAAAAAGATTTATCTAAATTAGATGATAAATTATTATAATTAGAATTTAATTAAGTATAATAACATTTACTTAAATTAGAAGAAGATGTTTTATTTAAAACATCTTAAGAATTTTTATTATAATTTAAACATAAGAAATTTTAAATTCAATAAAATACAAATGAATGTAATCATATGTTATTTTTAAAAAATAATTAATTTATTTAAATTATGTTGAATGAATAATAAAAAGATTTTCCAAATGAATATAACTTTTTAAAACATTTGAATGTTGATTTTAATTTACCATAGTATATATATGAATTTATTAAAAATAATAAAGTTAGTTAATTATTATAATAAAATGAATTATAATAAAAAATTAAATAATTAGGGTCATAAGATGTAGTTAATAAATATTATTTAATGAAATTATTTAGTAATATTTATAAATTATGTTTATAAAACATTTAATAATAATAGAAATCAAATGTTGATATTGCTAATTTTAAAAAGATTGTTTTAGAAAATATAGAAACATTAAGAAATTAATTTATTAATGATAAAACAAATAAAGATGGTTCATGTGAAAAAGGTTTTAATTTATTAATTGAATCAATTGGTATTATTGATAATAGATTTGATAATTATTATGTTAAATTTACTTAATCAAGTGATCCAACTATATTTATTACAGGTTTTATTGAAGACGTTATAGCTAAAAAATTATTAGATGATTAAAATTAAAAAGAAAACTAAATAATTGTTAAATAATTAAAAATTATTATTAAATATTGTGTTAATAGATTTAAAAAGAATAATATATAAAATCATCCATAAGTAAAATCATTTTTCAAAACAATGAAAGATAATTTATAATTAATTAAATGTTAATTTAATTTAAGTAATGATGATGATTCTATTACATTTTTAGAAAATTTATTTGATTTTGATTAACAATAAGAACAATAAGAATAATAACAATAAAATAATTAACAATAAGAATAATAACAATAAAATAATTAACAATAAGAATAATAACAATAAAATAATAATTAACAATAAGAATAATAACAATAAGAATAATAACAATAAAATAATAATTAACAATAAGAATAATAACAATAAGAATAATAACAATAAAATAATTAACAATAAAATAATAATTAACAATAAAATAATAATTAACAATAAGAATAATAAAATAATAATTAAGAATAATAAAATAATGAAACTATTAATTTTGATAATTTAGACAAAGAATTAGATTGAATAATAATTAATAAATATTTTTTTTTTATCAATATTAAAAAGATATGATAGAAATGAAATAATAAATTGAATAAATATTTAATTAATTAATAATTACTAATATTTAGTTATAGTAAGATGATAATAAAATAAGTAGTAATAGTAATTAATAAATTAATGATAATAAAATAAGTAGTAATAGTAATTAATAAATTAATAACACAAAATTAAATAATATTAAAGAAGTTATATAAAAATATAGAAAATTATCAAATAGTGAATATATTGGTTATTATATGTATTAATATTTAAATAAAGAAGCTTAATAGAATAATTATCAATTAAATGATATATTAGATAATAAATATATATTAAATACAAATTCTTAATAATTAAAATTTTAATCAAATTCAAATGAATTATAATAATAAATTATATATAAATATATGAATAAAATACTTAAAAATTATATAAATAAATAAATTGATTAATAACTAATAGATGAATTTTAATCTTATTTAATTAGAGATGATTAAAGTGGTGAATAAATTGAATAATAAATAGATGATAGATTAGATATATTAAAATAATATTATACTTAAAAATTAAAATAGTTAAATCAATATGAGTATATAAATATAAAATATAATGACAATGATTTATTTTAAGATTATTTAGAATCTGAATAATAAAATTTATCTTAAATAAATATGTAAAACGAAATTCGTGGTATTATTGATTTTATGTCAACATTTAATTCAATTAATTAACCATAATAGTAATATTCTTAATAATGATTTTAAATATATTTTTTTTATATTCTATTATAAAAATGAATATAGTATTTTCATAACATAATATTCTATTTTAAATAAAAGATAGTATACTAAATAATTGTATTCAATATAAAGATTATGATTAGTTAAACAATAATGTATTTAATATAAATAACACATTATATATAATAAAATAAGATATTTAAAAATAATAATGTATTTAATATATATAAGAATTAACATAATAAATATAATAATAATTTGATCATCATCAATAATATTAATCAATAACTATATAATTCTTAAATAATAAATGTAATAAACTAATTTTTAATGATATAAATAATGTTAATTATAAACTATTATAAGATAATTTATAATATTGTAAAATTATATATTCTAATTAATAAACCGAATAAAAAATAAATATATTAATAAATGATGTTTATTAATAATTATTTACATAATAATAGTTATTTTAAATATATTTATTAATAATAACGTAATAGTTTTATTATAAAATAATTTAATATTTATATTACAAATTATAAAATTATTTAGATAATCACACAAGTTTTAAAAAACATGTAGTAAAATTTTTATCTAAATATTAATTATGTTGTGTATCATCACGTAAATAAAAATAATTTAAATAATATTCAAATTATTTGAATACAAATGTTTAATTAAATAAATTTGTTTTAAATTATTTAATTAAAGAGTTTTAATATAACTAATTGTTTTTATAATCAAATTTATATAATCTATCAAATATATAATAAACATATTTAATTGAATTAAATATTAATTAATTAATATAATATTATATTGAATATAAAAATAATAAAAATGATGGTTATAATTATTATATTAATTAATAAATTGATATTAATAATAGAAAATTTAAATCGATATAATTAATTAATGATATGATTAATATTAAAAAATATAATAGATAATAATAATTAATTAAATAAAAAGATATATAAATAACACTTTTTATTAAAAAAATAAATAATTATATCAAAATGTAATGAAAAAAATATGATTTTTTTTTACTTAATTATATTAAAGTATTATTTATTAATAAAATATTATTATATATAAAAAATGAAATAAAATTAAGATTAAATATAAACATTATTACAATATAATTATTAAGAATTAGATTAACATAATACAATTGATTTTAAACATGATTTAGTATAAAAAGCTATAGAATTATTATAAAAATAAGATATTAAAATATAATAAAAGTAATATAAAAAAGATTTTATTTATGAATGTAAATCAGATATATTAGATAATGATTTTACATTAAATTTATTTAGACGATTCTTAATTGGAGATAATTTAAATTTCTATAGTATATTTGTATAAAATTATAAAACAGAATGTGAATATGCTAATAATTTAATATTAGGTATTCAATCATCAATATAATATCAAATAAAATTAGATTATAATAAAATTTAATAATATGAACATAATGATGTTATTAAATTTGAATAAGTTATAGATAAAATTTAAAAAAATAATACAAATGATTTTAATATAGATAAATTTAATACAAAATATATGACATACTATAATAGTGATAATATTATTTATGTAATAGATAATAGAAAATCTAAAAAAAGAGCTTAAATAATAATTGAAGATTTTTATATTGGTACTATATTACCAAATAAATGGATTGCTATTTAATATAAATATTAAAAATAATTTGAGAACTAATAAGATTTATCATTATAATATTAAACAATACCGTATGTTTATAATGTAAATCATTATATAAAAGATCACAATAAAAGATAAGTATCAATAGAAAATTTAATTTAAATAGATTAGTTATTTAAACAATTTTATGAATATATAATATAAGGTATTTAAAATATAATTGATGATTAATTAATTGGTTCAAATTATTAGTTATATGAATAAGAAAATATGTTTGTACTAAATTTTAATAAAAACAGAACATTAATATTATTATGTGAATAATATCTTTTACATGAATTTATTAAAGAATAATTAATTTAATCATTAATTGTTTAAGAATAATTATAAACAAACAATTTTTATATTTAAATTACATTTTGTTAAAAAAAATAACATCATGAATATTAATAAATTATATTATAAAAATTATAATAATTAATAAAATTATTAACAAATGATTTTAAATAATTTATTTGATTATTATCATTATTTTTTTAATATATCTTAATATTATTAACATATTTATATATATAATTATTATATTTTTAATATAATGTTATCTAAATCTTATTTATTTTATAAATACCATTTATTTATTTTTTTATCATTATTATTATTAAATGTTATTATTTATTGAAATATATATATTATTTATTCATATTAATAAAATAAATCAAATATTTAATTATATTAATTAATATCTATTTTTAATATAATATTTGTTTAATAATCATTTTATATTATATAATTATTATATAATGAACAATTTGATTATTAATCATCTTATATATATAATTCATTATTTTAAACATTATAATGTTATTAAATAAATGTGTTAATAATATTTGGTTTAAAATAGTTTTTATAAAAATAATCAAATTATATAATATATTACCTTATTTACATATTTATTTTTAATATAATAAAAATTATTGTTTTATTTAAATTAAAAATATTATTATATGAATATAGTATAATTAAATAATAGTTAATTTAATTAAATATTTAATTAAAATATAAAAAAAAATATATAAATTAATATAATAACTAAAATATAATACGATTTATTCTAATAATTATTAAAATAATTTGATTATTAATATAATTTTTAACAATATAAATATATAATATAATTATATTTATAAAACAAAAGTATTAAAAAATTATATTTCATAATAATTAATTGTTTTTAAACATAATATATATAATATCTATAATAATGTGGTTTTAATATAATTTATTCAAATAATGATTACTTTTTAATGTAATATGATAACTAATAAATATTATGATAATATGATTTTTTTTAATTAACATTAATTTATTATATTATATTATTAAAAAATGATATAAAAATACGATAATGTTAATATAATTAATTTCAATAATATTACTAATGAATAATTAAAATTTATAAATGAAGTTGTTTAATATAAATCATTATTATCACAATCATTTAAAGTTAATAATATAATCATATTTCAAAATATGTTTTATTATGATAATGATATATTAATAACACCTAAATGTTTAAATTATATAAAATATAATGAATAATATAAATATAATTTATATATAGATAATTAAAAAATAGATGATATTTATAACAAAATATGTTTGAAATATTAAAATAATTATGATTAAGTTGTATTAATATAATAATAAGATATTTAAAAACTAATATAGTAAATATAATAAAATATACATTAAAATAAATTATTTATAATATATTAATGTTTGAAATATATAATTAATAATAATAAATTTTAATATTTACTTTATTTAATGTAAAATAATGATATTAAATTTATTGAAAGTTAGTAAATATATAATATTAATCACATAAAAAATATATTCAAATAAATTAATTTAATAAAAGAAGTTTAAAAATAAGAATAATATAAAATATAATATGATTAATTAACTAAATTATATGATATAATTTATAATATACATACATAAAAATAAAAACAAATAAATTTAATAATATGTGATTATTAATAATAAATTATAAATATAATAAAAAGTAAATAATTTATTAATTTTACAACATTGTAATAATTTAAAATATATGATAATGATTAATATATAAATATTTATATACATGATAGTTAAAATATAATTAATATAAAAAAAACAAATATTAAATAAAATATTCAAATATAAATAATCAAATGAATTGAGTTATTTAATCTATTATTATCTATGACATATCATTTAAAACATTATAATTTTAAACATATTCTTTATTTTTTTAACTAAAATGTTATAAATTTATATCATTTAATTTATCTTTATTTGGTTTTTATTATAATTATTGTTTTTATTATAATTATGTTGATAATGATTATTAAATTTTATTTTATTTTTTAATAATTTATTCATTATCTGAATATATTTTAAAATCTTTATCTATATTATTTATTATTTATTATTAATTATGTTTAGTATTTATATTTTTTATTTAATTATTTTATGTATTAAATATTTATATTTCACTATATTGATTATCTACAATTTTATTATTATTTTAATATTATTTATTAATACTATTCAATTATTGTTAAGAATATTAGTTATTATTGATATCATTATTAATATTGTTATTATTGATATTATTATCAATAATAACATTATTACTTTAAATATTAATACTATTTAATTATTATTTAGATAATTAGTTGTTTTCAATATTATTGTTGTTAACATTTTATTTATTATTACTTTAAATATTAATACTATTTAATTATTATTGAGATTATTAATTATTTTCAATATTATTGTTGTTAA